>Ga0209700_103286_pt1 | contig 31226 bp, 25 predicted proteins | sample SiratroredBW_FD_187528 | JGI IMG/M metagenome (GOLD analysis project Ga0209700, IMG submission 187528) | Root nodule microbial communities of legume samples collected from California, USA - Siratro red BW (SPAdes) (version 2) | ecosystem: Host-associated > Plants > Roots > Nodule | place: USA...
TCTTGCTTGATCAAAGCTACTTCTCGATCCACCTTCAAGGTAATTCTAAAAAATGGTTTCCTTTTCTATTACTTCCTATTCGTCCTCGGAGCGCTCGGGATCTTCGAGTGGATCTGAGACACCTTCTAGGAGGGGCGGTTTAGAGCACGAGGTCAGTGCCATCGGGGGTTCTTTGGGGACAAACGCATCCCAAGCTTCGAGTGCCCAGTCGGTAAGGTTTGGGTTAGGAATAGGGAGGGAATTAGTCGGTCTTCCAACGATGTGGGTGGAGGGGAGCCGACTGACTGAGAGGATTCCGAAGGAGGCTCGAAGTTGTCCCCTTTCGAGGTCGATTGGCTTGACTCCGAAGTAATAAATGTAGCCTTTGTTTACAATACTTCTTCTTTCGTTAAGTCATTTGTAGATAGTGTAGATATGTTAGATACCTCTCTTCCAGATAATGTGTTTAGTTTGCATCGATGTCTGCCTACCAATCAAGTATTTCGCAGTCAGGGGTCTTCCCTGTTGATTTTTTTCTTTTTGTATGCTAAAGTCATTAAGGATTCGCGTCTTCAGCTTCCACTAGACGAGTTCAGCACGGGTGTATTGAGGGCTGAATGTCGCTCCCACTCAACTCCATCACACCAGTTGGGCCTACATCAGGGGGTTCCAGATGTTGTGCATGAGGTTGGGTTTGAACACCACTCCAACTTTCTTTCTCCATCACTTCTGTACTCGGCCGGGTCAGAAGGTGGGCTAGTTATCCCTGGTGAGCCAATCCAAGAACCGTCTTCTTGAGCCCTTCTCTTCCTCCTATAAGTATTTCAAAGAAACTTTTTTCAAAGTGTTAGTCAAGGGGTAGAATTGTCGTTATGCATATGATGGCAGTGTTCCCAAGTTTCCCTTATATTGGACGAGAACTCCCACAAGATACATGTTGTGCCCGCGATCGACCTTTACGGGTGAGAGTTTGGCCTCTCGAAAGCCAGGAGAGAAAATTCTGTTACTGCTTTATTGTTCAATATTGTTCAAAACTGTTCATCTTTGTTCCACTGTTATTTTCAATTAAAAACTCAAATACACTTAGGAATATTATTTAGTTACTCCGCCGATGACTTCCTGGCTCTCGGGACTCTAGAGCAACTGCCCCGCAAAATATCCACTCGAAGACTTATCGGGTGCTACTCGGCAGATGACAAGGCTGGTGCAGTTGTCGGTAAGTGATTTTTATTTGACCGATTACCTTTCTCTTTTGTTGTCTGATTTTACTTGTTGTTTACAGACATTATACTATCTATGGCTCCCCCTAGTGGTAATCCGCTACTGAAAGGGTTGGTGGCTTAACGCCAACCTACTAGCTGTACACGGACCGACAAGGGGAAGCATCCAAGGACCGAGCAGGCCCCGGAGAATGTAAAGCCAATCACCGTCATCCTTCCTCCATGCCCAACAATAAGCTGCTCTCGTCTAAGAGACTCCTCGCCCTAAGAAAAGAAAGGATAGAGAGCATAAAAAGGATAAATCTTCTCGCCGCTCCCCTACCAGACTCCGGCCGTCGACAACCTCTGGGAACGCCATGGCCATGGATTTTCTCAAGTACGACCTGATGGTGTCTAACCGCATCAGTGTCTAAATCGACAGCTACGAGGCTAGTCCCTACTTGGCCACCATGTCAGCTTCTGATCTCTAGACTACTTTCTTGGAGCTCACCTCCCGCATTCTACTTGTCGATCGCATTATGGGCAACGAACTTGTGAAGAGGGAGAGTGAAGGTATGGAGAAGCTGAAGGCAAACCTGGAGAGTTCCGATGCTTCGCTGACAACAACAAGGATTTAGAAGACAAATTGGAGCGAGCGAATTTAGAGACCGGGATGCTCCGTGAGAGGTGTTCGATCGCTGAGCACAAAGAGGAAGAAGCCAACAAAAGGGCGACCGACCTCCGCGGAGAAGTAGAGGAGGTGGTTGCTTTGAAGGTCGGTCGGGAAGAAGATCGTCGTTGTGTGGTGAACTTGGAGCAAAAGCTGGGCGAACTCTAAGACCATGTCATTGAGCAATATGACAATGGCTCCGACCTGTCCGTTCAACAAATGACTTTCTTCTACTAGATTACTACTAACAAAGGGAACTTCAATAACCGGAAGGTCTTCTACAAGGGAGAGTTGCTACCTTTAGTGGATATCATTGATGAAAGCGAGGAGGCGGACGTCGAGAGGGAGTGGACGTAGAGTAGGAGGCTGTTGGGGGGAATGGGTGGCTACCTCGGACATTGTATATATCTGTGATTAGCTTAGGTTTTTTATGCTTCCATGGTCGCGACCGACTTGTTTTTGATGGCTTTGTGTATTTGGCCAAAACAACTACTTTTTGTACATGTCGACCTTTTATCGGTCAGCCTTTTTATAGATGAATACAAACTTCTACTTTCAATTTGTCTTCCTGTTCCCGTTATCTTGATAGTATAGTTGTCATGCCTCGTATGCCCCCACTTCATTATGTTTGTTGTGTAATAACCGAATTTTAACTTGGCGATATGTTTACTACGAGTTTGATCATAATGAATACACGGTCGGTTTAGTAATCGCGTTTGCCCTTATGTTGAACTAGCCAGTTCAAGATTTTTACATTTAGCAGTACAGTTAGCTTAATAGACCGAGTTGATTTTGGTCGTCGTGGTTATGTATTATGTAGCTGGTTTTGTGAGCATAGTTAACATTATGCGGTTGATTTTGTCGGTTGTCTTAATTTTGGTTAAGTTATTTAATATACACTACACGGTCGGTTTCGTGAGTGGGGTAAGTACGCGGTCGGTTCCGTGGATTGACTTGACTTTGGTCAAGTGACTAATGTATGCTACACGGTCGGTTTCATGGCTGGGATAAATGCACTATCAGTTTCACGAATTGACTTGACTTTGGTCAAGTGACTAATGTACACTACACGGTCAGTTCCGTGAGTGGGATAAGTACCCGGTCGGTTCTGCAGATCGACTTGATTTTGGTCAAGTGACTAATGTACACTACAAGGTCGGTTTCGTGAGTATTTTCTTTCTCGGCCAGGAATATGAGTAGAAAAGAGCTTGCTTGATTAAAAGGTGTCTCGTTAAACCTCCTCGGCTAAAACCCTACTTAGGGAAAACTGTTGTAGGCAGAAAAGAGTGCATTACTTACAATAATTTAACTATAATAAAACTTCAAGTGATCAACGTTCCAGGTCCTGGGGATAGGATCTACGTTTAATTGCTCCAACTGAAAAGCCACATTCTTCAATGTTTCAAGCACTCAGTAGGGACCTTCCCAATTTGGGACGAATTCGCCATCAACGGGATCTTTATGGGCTTCTCCTGTCATGCGCCAAACTAAATCTCCGTATTGGAAAGTGCATTGCTTGACTTTGGAATTATATCGTCGGGCGATCTGTTGCTTGCATGCCTGCTCTCGTATTCGGGCCTTCTCACGCAACTCTTCCAACAAGTCTAGCTCAGTCTTCGTGCACTCTTCGTTGATCTTCAAATCATTTAGTTATCTGTGCAGAGTAACTTCTCTCACATCTATTGGCAGCATGACGTCCGTTCCGTACATCAGGTTATACGGGGTTTCGCCTATAGAGGATTGTTGGGGTGCATCTGTAAGCCGAAAGTACCTCGAGTAATTCATCTGCCCATTTTCCCTTTGTTGCTCCTAACCTCCTCTTCAGTTTACCTAGTATAACTTATTTGGTGGCTTATGATTGCCCGTTTGTCTGGGGGTGCTCTACTGAACTGGTAACATGCTTGACTCCCAGCTCTTTCAAGAAAGCTTCTAGCTTTCGATCAACAAACTGGCGACCTTTATCAGTAATGATCGTATGAGGGATCTCAAACCTACAAATAACCTTTCACATGAAACTCTGCACATTAGCGACAGTAATTTTGGTGAAGGGTTCGACTTCAATCCACTTGACAAAATAGTCTACGGCTACAATCAGAAATCGTCTTTGTCCGAACGCTGGAGGAAAAGGTCTGACTATGTCCATCCCCCGTGAATGGCCAAGGTGATCGAATATTGTGCAGCTCGGTTGATGGTTGATGGATAAGAGGATCGTTCTCCTGACAACCTTTACATTTCTTCATGTATTCCGAACAATCTTGTTGGACGGTCGGCCAATAGTAGCCTGCTCTTATCACTCTGGTCGCCAAAGTTTTCGGTCCGTAATGCATCCCACACATGCCATTGTGAAGCTCATTCATGACATACTCGACTTGTTTTTCGCTTAGGCATTTTAGCTAAGGGGTTGAAAATCCCCTCTTCTATAAGTCTTCCCCTATGATCACATATCGAGCAACTTTCTTAACTAGTGCTTTATCTTGCACATGTTCTCCGCCGACAAGACTTCTTATTACTTCTCGAATGGGTGCTCTCCAGTCATCTTTCTCTACATGTACCTCTGCTGGCTCCGCGCATGTCTTAGCCTCTGTTAGCTTTGTGCATATCTTGGCCTTTGTCTCCGCGCATATTTCGGTCTTTGTCTCTGCGCATATCTCAGCTTCTGTTGGCTCCGCACTCATGCATTTAGCGATGAAAATTGATGGTTGAATTAAAGTAAGCTGGATTACCGAGTTATATCTACCTTTCCCCTTTCCTAATGCTAATTTCAAGAGTATATCAGCTCTCGAGTTGCTATTTCTGAGGATGTGTTCTAACTTAATGGTTTTGAAGCGTGGTAATATCACCAACACTTTCTGGTAGTAGGTTATTAGCAAAGGATCTTTCACCTGAAAACTACCATTGACCTGACCAACCGTTAGTTGAGAATCACTTAAACAAATCAAGTTCGTCACCCTCGTATCCTCGACCAAGGATAGGTCGGCAATAAGAGCTTCATACTTTGCCTGGTTGTTCGAGGCTTTGAAGGCAAAACACAAAGATTGTTCAAGTCTCACTTTGCTGGGGTTTTCCAATACGAACCCCACTCCACACCCCTTATTGTTTGAAGCGCAATCTACGTATAACTTCCACGAGTCCTTTTTCACTCACCGGAGGGTGCTCGATCGATTCTTGCAACTTGGATACGAAATCAGCTAAGCATTGCGTCCCTATTCGTCCCCTGGGCTCGAAAGATAAGTCGAATTCTGATAGTTTCATTGCCCAGGAGATCATGCGTCCAGCTAAGTTAGGTCTCGAGAAAACCTTTCCTACCCAGTAGTCTGTTTTGACAATTATGGGGTGACCTTAGAAATAAGGCCTCAACCTTCTAGCCGTATAAACCAACGCCAAAGTTGCCTTTCAATCACCTAATATCTCGTTTCTGGGTCGTGAAGTGCTTGACTGGTGAAGTAGACGAGCTTGTAATCTTCCTCTTGTACTAAGGCAGAGCTGATGGCGTTTGTCGAAACGGATAAATAGAGCAATAATCTTCCTCTCGTCTTGGGCTTTTCAAGAGTGTTGAGGAAACAATTGCTTTTATCTTAGTGAATGCTTCCTCACACTTGTCGTCCCACTTGAAACTCTCAAACGGTTCGCTGATCTATGTGGACTGTAACCACTCCTTCTCGCTCGGTCAGAAACTTCATGGCAAGGTGAGGTGTGGAAACGGTGGCTCCCAACTTGTTCAAAGACGGTCGCCCCAGAAGCGCATTATATGACGTATTGACGTCGATTATCAAATACCTGACCAGGATGGTCTTGTGACCTCAGTCGACTCTGCCGAAATTCGCGTGCAAATCAATATAGCCTCTGGTGTCTACCTGTTCTCCAAAAAAACCTACTATCTACTCCTCTAGTGGGACAATTGCATTCTCGTCTAAACCCATTTTCTTGAAAGTTTTACAGTAGAGGACGTCTACTGAGCTCCCTTAATCAACCAACGTTTTACTGATCTCACAGTTGGCTACTTCAATAGCTATGACCATCGGATCATCTTGCGGGTGTTGATGCTCTTAAAGTCCTAGTCAATGAAGGTAATATCAGGCATACTCCGCTTTGCCCGACGACTGATCATATGCACACTCTTAATTGCCCTCAAGTGTCTCTTTCTCGTCGAATGTGATGGTCCTCCACCTCCAATTCCTCCTGATATAGTATTGATTACCGTCTGATGAGTGGCGTTGCGCGATCTTGGGCTTCCCTCCTTGGACCGCTAATGCCTCTTCCGGTCATCCGTCCTTGGTCTTGGGCATCTTGGACTACCTCAGAAGTCCTCGCCCTCTGACAGCCGTACTGTCTCCGTTCATCTCTTTGTACATAGCGCTGCAAGTGTCCCGCTTGTATTAACTCCTCTATCTTGTCCCTCAAGGCTATGCACTCCTATGTGTTGTGACCGTGGTACAGTGGTATCGGCAGTGCTTGCTCTGGTCAACCCGAGGGGGTCAGCAAAACTTATGTGGTGCCGTGATGAGTTCAGCACTAAGTGTTTCCTCAAAAATGCGTGTTCGCCCCGTGTTGAGAGGTGTGTACTTCATAAACTTGGAAGGCCCAGGTACCTCCCTAGTCTTTGGTGGGTTATGGTCTCTGTCATTCTGCTTTCCCTGGTTTTGCTCGACCTTGGTCTGATTTTTGAATTCCCTAAGTTCTTCAACATACATGAATTGGGTAGCTCTTTGACGGAGTTTGTCCATATTAGTAGCTGGTTGTATAGCTAAGTTATCCGCAAATGGTCCCGGACGAAAAGCGGTGATCAAATATGTCATTGCTACCTCTAGGAGAAGTCCGTGGATGCTCAAAACGACTTTGCCGAATCTATCCATGAATGCTCGAAGGGATTCTCCCTTTTCTTGTCGGACGTTAACTAGTGCGGTGGACGTTAGGTGGTGGGGTTTACTAGTTGCAAACTGTGCTGCAAACTTAGCTTTCTGGTTCTCAAAAGAGTCAATCGACTACAGGGGTAAACGGGTAAACCAATTGAGTGCAGGCCCCCTTAGGGAGGCCGGGAAAACCTTACAGTACACATGGGTGTCCGTGGTGTATATGGATAGCTAGGCGACATACACGTCAATGTGTTCCTCCAGCTCAGTTGACCCATCGTATCTATCCAGTATAGGGTTCTTCCAGCTTTTGGGTAGCGTAGTTGCCATTATCTCATCAGTAAAAGGGTACTTTTCGGACAAATTAGCAACTGCGATACGTGATGTTTCCCCTCATGCTCCCTTCTGGCCCTCAAATTGGGAGCCTTCTTCTCTCCGGACCTCGCATCGAGGTCCTTCCTCCTCTCTTCAGCCTTCCAGCTGAGTACCTTCTTTTCTCTGGCCCTCGTGCTAGAGCCTTCTTCCTCTCTTCAACCTTCTCGTCGGGTACCTTCCTCCCTTTGGCCCTCTTGTCGAGTGCCTTCTTCCTTAGTGGGGTTTCTCTATGGGCTCGTTCTCGCTCCACCTTGTTGACTCTCTGCCTGAGTCTTTCGTTCTCCTTGCGGAGGACGTCTAGAGTGCCAGCGTGGCACATTCGGTCTTCTTCACGTAGCTTCCTTATCGTCTCAAGCTCTCGCCTCATTCTGGCTAGTATAGTCGTCGGGTCCTCTCTTATATGGTTCTGTTGACTTTCCTAATTTCTAGTAGTCACCATTGCTTCGTCAGGCTAATCTCGGCCCCACAGTGGCGCCAAAATGTTTTTGCAAGAGACCGATTAGCTCCAACAAGCAACAATATCTTCGGTTGTCTCTTCTGTTTTACTAGTTTGTTTGGTTTTCTCAATTTTTGTGGTTACTTCACTTGTCTTTTAAGTGTTCAGTTGCTCACAATCCCAGGTGTGGGTCCTACATGCACTCTGACGCTCAAGTCAGTATGGGTTCGAGTAATGCAGAGTAAAATTAGATAGAGTAACAGTACTTGATTTCGTGGGACCACCTTTCCTTTTATAGTGTTTGGATGGGCTGAAGGCCCATTTGGATTATGTAGCTCTCCAATCAGTGGTACGTTGCTTGGCGATTAATAATATACCAACATACACGCGTGTCGAGTAATATTCGGTCAACATCTTGAACCGATAACTTGTCGATCGGCTGACACACCTAGATTCTACAATTATGTGTTGGTTTAGGTAATGGGTTCTCCTTATAATACATAAATATATTTTATTATTATAATAGAATGAATAGTTAAAATAAAAACAAAAATATTAAAATAATTAATGAAATAAAATAAAATAAATATAACATTATGTTAATATATCTTTTATATTAAATAAATAATTAATAAAAATAAATTTATTTTGATATATTTTTATTGTAAAATTTAGAATTATTTTATATTTTAATTTTCATTTATATTTTCAAAATTTACTTTTAACATTAAATTATTTTATTACATGAATCACCTTCACTGTAAACATTCCTATAACTCTCGACTCAAATTTTTTCATATTCCCTCTTTTGAAACACCTAAACTTTATTTATTGGCTTCCTCTCAATTCAAATACCCTCCTTTACTGTTCTTTTCTTTCCCTCTTCCTGCTTCTAATCCAAATACACCCCTTTTGGTAAGAACTGATCTGGGAAAATTGCAGCGAAACATTTGGCTTAAGTTTAAATGTAGTTAATTAGTTAATTAAGTTTAACTTTAGTTAATTAGTTAATTCCCGCTTAAATAACTCTTCAGCAACAAAATAAAAATGAAGCAATGCAATTAACCGCACTCACCACCACCCTCTCGCGCCTCCAACTCCAAATCCCACTCCCTCCGGACACCACCAAACGACGCGCCGCTGAACAAACCTGCTTGGCGCTCCTCGGCACGTGCCACACGCTTGCCACCCTCACGCGAATCCACGCTCTCATCCTCAAGCTCGGCCTCCACCACAACCCTCTCGTCCTCACCAAGTTCGCCTCCACCGCCTCCAACCTCCACGCTGTTCACTACGCCGCCGCCGTCACATTCCCCGACGGCCAAAATGACCAAACTACCCCTCGCCCTCGCGCCTTCCACGACGCTTTTCTCTTCAACACGTTCATCAGAGCCTTCGCCCAAACCATGCACGGCAAGCCCCGCGCCCTGTGCTTCTACCGCGCTATGCTCCAACACGCCGTTTCGCCGAACAAGTTCACCTTCCCGTTCGTCCTCAAGGCCTGCGCCGGCCTCGCGAGCTTGCCCCTGGGGATGGCGGTGCACTCCGCCGTGGTGAAGTTCGGCTTCGAAGAGGATAGCCACGTAAGGAACACCATGATCCACATGTATTGCTGCTGCGAGGAAGGGTCTAAACCCATCTCTGCTCAGAAGGTGTTCGATGAAAGTCCTGACCGCGATTTGGTGACGTGGAGCGCCATGATTGGAGGCTACGCACGTGCCGGGAATTCCACACGTGCGGTTTCGTTGTTCAGAGAGATGCAGGTAGCGGTTAAATCGAAATTGTTTTCTACTGATAAAAACTGAAAATTAAATTAAATATCAGTTCAATCAGTGCTTTCACAAACTAATAATAACAAGCGAGGAAAGATAAACTGATTTCGAAAAGTTATTCTACAATTTTGTTCTTTAATTTATTTATTCCAATGAGAGTAATAAATAACTTTCTTTAATGTCTGGTTAAAAATGATGGAAAAGGGGAATAAATCTTTTTGAAGTTATTATTCTTGGAATATATTTCCTCTGCTTGTTTCATGAGATATATGGCTTAGAAGTTGTCTATTTCTTGTTTAAATTTATTACATTGAGCACTGTGTGTAAATATATATGAATATCTGAAACTATTTTTCATTATTTTTTAATCGTAAGATTAGATGCAAATTATGATTTGTGATTCACAATTTAAATATCGATTTGACAACGTTGATGCAGGTTACAGGGATGTGTCCTGACGAGATCACCATGGTCTCTGTTTTGTCTGCGTGTGCTGATTTGGGTGCGCTTGAGTTGGGGAAGTGGTTGGAGTCTTACGTTGAGAGGAAGAGCATAACGAAGTCTGTGACGTTGTGTAATGCAATGATAGACATGTTTGCGAAGTGTGGTGATGTTGATAGAGCTGTGAAAATTTTCAGGGAAATGGAAATGAGGACCATAATTTCATGGACTTCGGTGATTGTTGGTTTGGCAATGCACGGTCGCGGATTGGAGGCTGTTTCTCTTTTTGATGAGATGGTGGAACAGGGAGTGGAGCCTGATGATGTTGCTTTTGTTGGGGTGCTTTTTGCTTGTAGTCACTCAGGACTGGTTGATAAGGGGCATTACTATTTCAAAACCATGCAGAATAGGTTCAACATTGTGCCAAAGATTGAGCACTATGGCTGCATGGTTGATATGTTGAGCAGAGCAGGGCTTGTGAATGAGGCTGTGGAGTTTGTTGGAGCCATGCCAATTGAGCCAAACCAGGTCATATGGAGAAGCATAGTCACTGCTTGTAATGCTCGTGGTGAGCTCAGGCTCGGTGAGAGCATGGCTAAGGAGCTGATCAGGAGCGAGCCAATGCACGAGTCTAACTATGTACTGCTGTCGAACATTTACGCGAAATTGATGCGCTGGGAGAAGAAGACCAAGGTTAGGGAGATGATGGATGTGAAGGGGATGAGGAAGATTCCAGGGAGCACCATGATTGAGATGAACAATGAAATATATGAGTTTGTTGCTGGGGATAAGTCACATGATCGGTACAAAGAGATATATGAAATGGTGGAGGAGATGGGAAAGGAGATTAAGAGAGCAGGGTATGTGCCTACAACATCACAGGTGTTGCTTGACATTGATGAAGAAGATAAGGAAGATGCTTTGCATAAACACAGTGAAAAGCTTGCTATTGCTTTTGCTCTTCTGAGTACACCCCCTGGAACACCAATAAGAATTGTGAAGAACTTGCGTGTTTGTGAAGATTGCCACTCTGCTACTAAGTTCATTTCTAAGGTTTATAGCCGAGAGATTGTGGTGAGGGACCGCAATCGCTTCCACCATTTCAAGAATGGTCTGTGTTCCTGTGGAGATTTCTGGTAACAAATTGGTAAGGGGCATCATAGATTTTCTATTCACTTGTTGAAGCCTGAAAGCTTCAATGTTTTGATCAGGCAACGGCAATGTTTTGATCGTGTGCTAAAACCCTTTTATGCTGATCATGTGGAGTTAAAAAATAATTATATCTTTATTTTTTTGTGTTTTAATCCCTTGTATACACAAGTTCGCAATGTCTAGTTTTTCCATTATTTATTCTCTCACCTTTTGTAACAAATATTCATTCTCTATACCAGTGTTTTAAAACTGGACTCGGAGCTTCCGTCTGGACTGATGGTGGAGTTGATTCAATTTCGCTCTTGGGCATTTTTCTGTACGGATTATCTTTCCCATTATACCACAATTTTTGTCATTAATTACATCCAAATTATGTGAATTAGGGTTGGGATTAGGACTATCATGCTCACCTGACAAATCCTCCACAAGCGACTGTTGTGGTCTCTCCGGTCACTGGAATTTGTTCTTTATTCAAAGGGCCATTTCTAGCCACACGAACATGCATCTCACATTTTTGACAAATCAATTGAAGGAATTCATATTCTAGTTGAAAAACCAACAATTTCAAAACCAAATTCTACCCACAATAAATTGGTTTAGGTCAATTTTCCATGCAAACCCGTGTAAACATATCTCTAAAAGCATCATAGTTCAAATGTCCGTCCACCTTATAGGTTTCCTTACCATTGTAACCAAGACCAAAAGAACACTTCATCGTGGTATTCCAAGCATACATTAAGTAATAATGCTCAGACTACTCTTTTGTCTCTTCTCCCAAATCAAACTTTACCATGTAGTATTCCTCATATTTACTATTTTCAAACCCCTACTTGAAAGGCTTATGCATATTCTACAATTGGCCAAGAACCTTATCACAAAGAGAAGCTAACCCCACCACCCTTGTCACGTGGCTCCAATAGAGTAAACGGACTATTCTTTGAAATATTCACTCAATTCTCTCACTTACTTCAATAATTATATTTTATAATTTCTTTAACTCTTATTGACTTGAGTAACGGAAAATCTTTTGTGAGTAGTTTTTTCTTACTCTTCATCAGCAAATTAGTTATCAATTCTCAGAGGTTTAAACTCGGCTTCCCAATAATACATCCTTTCCATCTTGATAAAACCATGTTCCTCTTCAGTAAGAACATTTGACATCTATCGTGAGACTTGGATAAAATTATTTCAAGACCACAAGTCTTATAATACTTATTATATTATCCTCATCAAATCCTGAGACGGACCCCTCAATCGTTAGAGCCCTACAAGCAGACATGGAGATAATCCTTAAAGGGCTTGATAATATCATTCTTGAGCAACCAATATGATTAAAATTTGAAATAGCGATCAATCAGGCTGAGTTAGAACCTTAATTGTAGATTAAAACTCTCTTGAGAGTGAGGAGTAAAACAACTTAGGTGCCACAACGACTCCCAGTTATCAAGTCTTTGCCAATAAAGAGGAAACCAAGGAATACGATCAAAGGTAAAAAAAGTCTCTTTCTAGGATATTGAGGAGAGCACTTTAGTTTAAAGAATCTGTTTTTGAAGTTTTTAAGGGTCAAAGTGTAAATGGAGAAGAGAGGATCATGCTAAGTACCATTCAAAAGTACCCAATTGACTTCTGAGTCATGTTTTAATTGGTAAAGATTCATGAACTTATTTATGGTTGAGGAAATTTGAAGGTAATGACAAAGCATGTGGAAAGCTTTTAGGAAAACCCAACTATTAAGATAGAGTTGGTTGGAAGTCATATTTGGGTCTGATAACCTCTTACACTAACGTTATGTTTGGATGAAGACGTGGAAATATATTACGGATGAAAAGAAGAAGAAAGTGGGTAGATCGAGGAATAAAAAAATCAGTTAAAATTGTTACAAGACAACATTTTTTAATGAGATCTTTCTTCGCTTTTCTTGGAATGTATAAGAAGATTTGTGAAGAAAGTTTTTTAAATATAAAATATTAATAATAAATACATCATATTAAATATAATAAAATATGTTATTATAATTACGGATATAATTATTATATTAAAAATATATTTTACTAATATTCATATCTATATTATAATAAATAAACATTTATTATATATTAATAATAAATTTATAAAATAATAATAAAAATAAGATGATTATAAAAGTAAAATACTAATAATTTAATACTAAAATCTAAAAAGATAATAAAATCACTAATAATAATTACAATAATAAAAAATAATTAAAGTAATAATTATATAATTAAAAATAATAATAATAATAATAATAATAATAATATAGTTATAAAATAATAATAGTAATATTAATAATAAAAATTTAATATATCAAACACATCATTCAATTATATTTAATTTTAATTATAATTTTATTTATTAAAAAATTATTTTATCAATCACACTTATCATATTACTGACAAACTTTTATAAAAGTTCTTTTCTTTTCTCACCCTTCATTCAAACAACATAATTTTCTACACACCTTTTTCTCAAATACACTCCTTCAACCAAACAAAGACTTAGTGTTATTTTAATGAAATGAGTTTAGGTGAATAAAAATAATCTTTAATGACTATTACACCATACCGAAAATAAAAAAAAGTAATAATTTTTAATTTTAGAGAGTACAAATTCAGAAAGTAAAATGAAAAAACTATTTATTTTACTAGGACTAAAAGTCATATATAGAAATTTTTACAGCAATAATACTCTTTCCAAAATTTATTCCCCCACATAATACCTATGCACATTTATTTTCGAAACTAACACTATTTACTGTATTTACTGCACACTGAGAATTCGGTCTCCAAGGAGCAGATCTCTTAATTGGAGATTTGCAGTTTTGGAATTTAAACTCAAACAGAATTCAGGTTACTACAAACCGATTTCTGAAAGGGTTTCTATTTATTTATTTACTTTTAAGGTTTTATAATTTATTTTTATTGTTTTAAAATAAAATAAAGTAAAAATTTATAACTTTTGTATATTTTTTTATTAAAAAATATGAAAATATATAAAAATATTGTAAATAGTTTATTGTAGATTATGAGAAATTAACTTTCTAACAATTAAATTTTGACTATAATGTTTTAAGAAAATTAATTAAAAATGGCGAGAATAAATTTAATATTAGTTGTGAGATAAAAAATAACTATTTAAGATTAAATATAATTTGATTCAAAGATAATAAAAAGTATTAAATTTTTGTGAATTGTTATTGGTAAAGTAAAAATTTGAAATGATTTTGAGAAATGAAGTTGAAAATGTTAAATAAAAATCTAGGTAGCGTAGCTTATAGATTTAAAAATAAGTAAAAATATTTTTTTAAGTAAAAATTTGATTAAATATACAATTAAAATTTGAGAGAATTTATTTTTAATTTATATGAGAGGAGGAGATAAATATTTTTATTTTTAATTTATATGAGAGAAGGAGATAAATAAAAAAATATGTAAGTAAAAAATCATTTACTTTCATTAAATTTATATGAAAATAAAGTTGTGATAATAAACATATAAAGAGAAAAAAAAAAAGGACTATTTATAGATATTTTGAAGCAATTAATTATAATGAAAATAAATTACCATAATTTTGTAACTATATTTTATATTGAAATTAAAATTGGAAGAAAAATTATAATAAATTATAATATTGGCATTAGCATTAAATTTTGTATTTTAAGTTTGTTAAAAAAATATCTGCCATAACAAAAATGAAATAAAATTGTTGGGTATTTTATGTAAATAAATATTAATTAAAAGGTTGGAAAATTTGAAATAAAAGTTAATTTATATGTAATGATAAAGAAAGCAAGTGAATAAGTATATCATTAGGTTTAATGAAAAAATAAGTGTGTAAATTATAATTTTCAAAATCTGAAATTCAAAAATAAATAATAATTAAAATGAAAGATGATATATATATATATATATATATATATATATATATATATATATATATATATATATATATATATATAAGTTTAATGAGAAATATAATGTAATAATATTTGGTTATTAGTTTATATATAAAAATATAAATAGAAATGAAATATTTGTTTATGACTAATTAAAATGTAATTTATATATTAGTTAAAGGTGAATGAAAGACAATACATGAAATTGATATGCAACATAAACATGATAATAATGAAAACACTACTAATTTAGGAAAGTGTTAATGTTGTTTTGTCGAATGTAGGTACTATCCTCTAATCTTGAACTAATTCCTGGTGTTGCACTGTGTAAATTTTTGGTTTGGACAAACAATTCAATTCTTATAGTTGAATCTTCATGTTATATACTTGGGTTAAGAAGTTGAGTGTTTTTCCAACGGTTAATCATTTGTCGGACGTCAACATCATTTTGTATTTGTATTGTATCATGTACAAGTTTTCGATTAAGAACTCTAGGTGGACGACAGTAGTTATATTTTTGTAACTTGTTTTCAGTCTCCACATGCTAATATTTTTGATATGTTGTGAAATAGCTGATTAAAAGAGCAATTATGTGGGATTGACATTCTTTTAGGGTTGAGACATGTGTAGGTTAGACTGTAACCATTTGGACTCTCTATTATGGTGGCCCGTTACATAAATCCTCCATAGTAGATTATTGCTTCAGTTAAATTGATTGGGTCTTGATTTACAAAAGAGTTGGATGTAATAGGTGCGTTCAGAAGGCTTAAAATTTTCTCTGCAGATCTTGTTAGCTTGGCATGTAGTTCAATCATTATAAGAAATGAAAATTGAGACTTCTAACTTAACAATTCAAAAACATTTTCATCAGTTAGTATCTGAACAACATCATACCTAATTTGCCCTTGTGTGATTAGCTGAGGTTGGCGATAGTACAACATCGTCAATGTTGTCTGATCTTGCAGTCTCCAAGCACCACAAACTTTCTCCTGTAAATAGGAGAAGTTATAACTATAAGGGATGCTGATAAATTTAGGAGATGAACATTCAAAGTGGATGCCTTCATCACTTTCTATTATCCGACCATTTGCAAAGACAACAACAAGATGAAAATTGTAAAAATTTTCAGTGTCTATTATACAGAGACAGTCCATTTGAAGATAAAAGCAAAAGTTTTGGAAAGAAGGAAGAATGTTTTGCAAGTGGTTTAGGGGTGGGAGGTTGAATTTATAGTTGGATAATGATGGAGATACTAATAAAAATGGTTGTTTATCATGTGTGAAATGAATTGTGTAAAAGATGATGGATTTTTTACGTGTTTTCATATCCACATTAAAAGAGAACATGTTGGTACATTGGTGCTGATGATAATCCTAATGTATGGAATCTATTTTTGAGAAGTGTGTTGTGAGGAAAAATTATGGAGGAGTGATGTTATAATACACATTATTGTCCTGTGTGGCTTTAGAAAAAAAAATAATTTTGGAGGACTTGTGTGGCTTCAAGAAAAACTATTATAAAGGATTGATGTGATGATGTACATTATTGTCTGGTGTGGCCAAAGGTAAGACAATAATGGAGAAGTGATGTGACGATGTACATTATTATACTGTGTGGCCTGAGAAAAAACAATTATAAATGAGTGATGTGATCATACACATTATTTTCCAGTGTGGGATCTGGAAAAGCAATTATGGAGAAGTGATGTGCCAATGTATATTATTGTACTGTGTGGCCAAGGAAAAACAATTATAGAGAAGTGATGCGATAATTTACATTATTATCCCGTGTGACTTGAGGAAAAGAAATTATAGAGGAGTGATGTGATGATGTACATTATTGTACAATGTGGTTAGAAGATAAATAATTATGGAGGAGTGATGTTATAATACATATTATTGTGGTGTGTGGCTTCAGGAAAAGCAATTATGAAAGAGTAATGTGATGATGTACATTATTGTGTAGTGTGGCTAGAGAAAAATTATTTATAGAGAAGTAATTATTGACCAATGTGACTTAATTGAGAATATATTATAGAGACATGTTCAACTTTTGTGTATTAGTTTTTCTACAGTTTGTTTGATTAATGGATGGTTGTGTTGTTTGTGTAGCATTACCAATTTTGTGAATTATTATTAAATGTTGTTATGTTGAATACTTAAAAATTATTATTATTTATTGAAATTATGCAGTATATGTTGAACATAAAGAGAAAAGTAAATGAGAAACACACATTCGTTAAATACTTTAGTTAATTATACATGGAATGCTTCGTGTTAAATGAAACATAATTAATGGCGAGAACTGTCTGTTCCAATAATGTTGAGACATGTTCTTTTTGTATGTCCTGGCGTTTGACAATATGAACATTTTTTGGATTGGCCATGTTGTTCCCTCATGTCCATTTCAGTCCTTATGTGACTTGACTTAAACCTTCCTTTTGATGTTCTTTTCATGTTTGAACTTGACATAATATTTGACCAGTGTAAGCAGGCCAATAGTTTTTGTTTCTGAGTTCACCAAATAAGTCTTCGTAGACATGAGAGACTTGTTCTAAGGTGTACGCAGGTGAGGGTCATCAGAAGTTGCATGCTGATGTTGATAACTCATTCACATGTGTTAGTGGGTTAGGGTCAAAGGTTGACATGTCTGCAAAGCAACCTTCATGATTAAATTCGTCACATGGTGTAGTCTCATCGAAGCAATGTTGACAATTTATCTGAGTATAGTGAATAATATATAAACGTATTCATATTAAAAAAAAAGAGATTGCAAATATATGAACATTTTTATCCCTTTCATTACTTCCACTCCAGATTTAACATTCTACCCCTTTCCTTACTTGCACTCCAATGCAAAATTATATCTCTTTCCTTACTTGCACTTCAAATGCAACATTATATTCCTTTCCTTACTTCTACTTTAGATGCAAAATTATATCCCTTTCCTTACTTGCACTTCAAATGCAACATTGTATCCTTTTCCTTACTTCCACTCCGGATACAACATTTTATCCATTTCCTTACTTGCACTTTAGATGCAAAATTATATCCCTTTCCTTACTTGCATTTGGAATGCAACATTCTGTCGCTTTTCTTACTTTCACATTCTGTCGCTTTTCTTACTTTCACTCCAGATTATACCCCTAATACATTTCTTAATGAAGTCACATATATGTTCAACCTTTAAGTTGACAATGAGTAAAATAAATGCAATTTAATAACATTTCAAAGTATAATGTGTACTTAAATAATTGTTTGTAAAAAAAATAATTTTATAAAATAACACGTCTCCTTACGAATGGGCCTCTTCCAAGCCCAAGAAGTAAGCTGCTAAGTATGAGTACACATCGAATTAAAGTAATTAAGGGGTATTTTGGAGACACAATTTGAACATCTTAAGAGTACAATTTGGTCTCAAAATTGGTTTTGTTCATTTCATAAATAAAAAGAAAACCTAGAGGAAAAACATCAGGCCAAGTCATGTCTCCCTACGAATGGGCCTCTTCCAAGCCTAAGAAGCAAGCTGCTAAGTATGAGCACACGTCGAATTAAAGTAATCAAGGGGTCTTCTAAAGACACAAATGGGTCTTGAGAATCGTATGGGTTCATGCATCAATATCATTTCATACTCAGGAATCCAATACAAACCTATGCCACCTACTCATTCCCATCTGTACAATTACAAAGAATCCTATGTTGAAAATTGTATATTAAATATGATATAATTTTCTTTCTCTAACAAGCCAAGTCATTTTTTATCAACTATAAATGTAGGTTATGATTACCTACACCTACACGAAACATCCAATCAATTTCGTCATCTTTATCATTATCACAAAATGACATCGTCATCTATCATGGCTTTGGTGCATTGCAACGGCCAAATCATCACTGATGAGGTTCAATCTACCATATTCATCCGACAAATAAGTGTTTCAATCGAGGTTTATGAATCCATGCCCCTATCAGTTCTTAAACAAGTCATTATACGTTTGTTTGTCCCAGACGATGGCAAGTCATATGTTGTTGATTTATGTTATCGGTGTCCAGTGTATATGACTGACATTAGGAATTCTTATCATTGTGTCGAGATCAAAGATGATGACAACGTACGCTATGTCATTGGTTTTGCAAAAAGATATGAACCTCATGCAAGGTTTGAGCTTATGACATTCATCCAACAACATTATGATTTAGGTGAACAAATTACTTCCAACACATGGGAGGGCATGGAAAAACAATTAAATGACTCTTTACAGATTGAGAGACAGTATGTTCTTCATTGTTACCTTCTTCGCCATTTGCATTTTTATGTCAAATTATTGTTAAACCTTATCATATTTTGTATTACTTCTTGTTATATTAAGACTGATTATTGCGTGTTTTTTTACTACATGGGATTTATTCCAACAAACACTAAACATGAATAACCCCTTCTAATTATTTTCAAGCATTCAACATGCATCCGCTATTCAACACAGAAGTGTTATAGTTTCTACCAATGATATTCTGAATGAACCATTAAGTTCCATCAAACCATGTCAGTTAACATCATTGTTTGTACTTCATGTGCAAAAGGTCATCGAGGCTATGCTATATAAATTATAAATACAAAACATGTGAGATTGTATGCAATGTTCCAGATTCAATTTGTCCCTAACAACGCTCCAAAATCAACCCACACAGATTAATACTACTCACCATATTATTTCCTGAATATGGCACAAACTTTTTAACAGAGACTCAATGTATATAAATTGACGTTCCATATTGAATGTACCTCCATCAATGCTATAAAATTAACCTACACAAATAACAAGGCACTGTTCGTCCACATGATTGTCTAAATATCACAGAGATTCTTTAGTAGAGTGTAAAGGCAAAAACAATGTCCCAGATTGAATTTGCCCAATCAACGCTCCAAAATGAACTTTCATAAACCACGAGACATTATTCACCCACATTATTTTCTGAATATGACAGAGATTATTTAATAGGTACCCACCTTATAAATTAATGTTCTAGATTGAATGTACCTTCATTAATGCTACAAAATTAACCTACACAAATAACGAGACACTGTTTGCCCACATGATTGTCTGAATATTGCAGAGATTTTTTAGCACAGTGTAAAGCCAAAAACAATGTCCCAGATTGGATCTATCTCATCAACGCTCCAAAATGAACTTTCACAAACCATGAGGCACTATTCACCCACGTTATTTTCTAAATATGGTAGAGATTCTTTAATAGATATCCACCATATAAATTAACGTTCCAGATTGAATGTACCTTCATCAATGCTATAAAATTAACCTACACAAATGACGAGGCACTATTCGCCCACATGATTGTCTGAATATCGTAGAGATTCTTTTGCAAAGTGTAAAGCTAAAAGCAATGTCCTAGATTGAATTTGTCCCATCAAAGCTCCAAAATGAACTTTCATAAACCACGAGACACTATTCACCCACATTATTTTCTAAATATGGCAGAGATTCTTTAACAAAGACCCACCTTATAAATTAACGTTCCAGATTGAATGTACCTTCATCAATGCTATGAAATTAACCTACACAAATGACGAGACACTATTCGCCCACGTGATTGTCTGAATATCCCAGAGATATTTTAGCACAGTGTCAAGCCAAAAGCAATGTCCTAGATTTAATATGCCCCATCAACGCTCCAAAATGAACTTTTACAAACCACGAGGCACTATTCACCCATATTAGTTCCTAAATATGGCAGAGATTCTTTAACAATGACCCACCCTATAAATTGATGTTCCAGATTGAATGTACCCTCATCAATGGTATAAAATTAACCTACACAAATTAATGTCCTGAATTGAATCTCTCATCAATGCTCCAAAATCAATCGAGACCATCTATAAATTTAAATTCACTAAATCTCACCATTCACGGTATTCTAGAAAACTCTCCTTGTGACTACAATCTTGAACCATTTTTCGTTGCAAACTAACTTTCACTCCAACAGTTTGTTGTTGTCGAAACAACAAAAACATAAACATAGGTCTACATACATTACCAGTATGGTAAGTTTATTACATAATTTTTTCCAAAATCCATTTATTTGTTAATCTTTTCATATTAATTTCTTCAATTTTGCAGGACCGTAAAGATGATGTTGTCAAGTCTTATTGTCATTCAATGGCAGAGCCACACCCTTTAACTATTCCAATATTGGAGCAAGTAGGATTTGGTGAAATTGCAAAACTAAAGCATTTAAAAGTGGATTATGCCTTAGTAACTTCTTAGTTGAAAGGTGGAGACTTGAAACTCACACATTTCACTTTCCAACTGGTGAGTGTACCATTACAGACATTTCACTTCAACTGGGTCTCAACGTAGATGGTCCACCGATTGTTGGCCCAACAATGTTTGATTGGGAAGAAATGTATGCACTTATAGGTGTTGCACCAGTGAAAGATGAATCACTCATTGGTTCACAAGTCAAACTAAAATGGCTTTGAGAAAATATGCTCCCACTGGGTGAAGAGCCAACAGAAGAAGAACTACATGCCCATTGCAAGGTGTACATACTAAGTTTGATTGGAGGAGTTTTAATGTCTGATAGAACCGACAACAAAGTTCATCTTATGTATTTACCATTTTTGACAAACCTACGTAGGACAAGGCGATAGAGTTGGGGTTCTGCTTGTTTGGCTGTTTTGTACAGGGGATTGTGCAGGTCAACAGATGCAAAAGCAAAAAATAATGGGTGGGTGTGCATTACTTCTGCAATCATGGGCATGGTATCACATGACATACATTGCATCCCTTTCTAGACAACAACCTTCGTACCCTCTAGTTTGTAGATGGAGTGGTGGCAGGGTTCTTAACTTTAGAAACGTCCCTCACAATAACCTAGTGGGGTACAAATCTATGCTTGACCACATATAAGTTGATCAAGTAATGGACAAAATACACCCTCTTGCATTTTATTTGAAAAATTTAAACTTTAACACAAATTTTCTAATAATAAGGACTTACTACAGTTTAAATGGAATCCATACAAGGACTTTGAGGCATCGATTCGTTAGTAGCGTACAGGTATGCTGAAATTTGGACAGCATGAAATCCCCTCATTTGTTTTGCAATAGTGGAATGACACCAATTCGATAGAGTTCAATTGCAATAGTGGAATGGCAAGCGGTACTATGTTTGGCAATAGATGCTACCAGATGTCGGTATTCAATCTTTTGTTTAGACGTCTTAACCATATATTCATATTCTGGTTTGTTTAAGCAATCTTCGTAGCCACAAAAACCAGTGCAGTAGAGTCCGGTATTAAAACACTCACAGTAACTACGAATTGCTCAATAAAAAGACAGATGCTGTGTATATCATATAAAGGGAAATACCAAAAGTACACATATTCAACTTACAGTAGTATACACCTACTTACAACGACATCGTTTACAACCATCTTATTAGCAGCCACTGATGTTTTTTTTCCTGAAGAGCAATGCAATATTTGGTAATGCAACTAAGCATATAAAGATTAGAAATCATGAATTATAAGATCAAATAAACAGACTTTTTCTTCCAGGGGATGTGAGATCTTTTGATTTCCTCGAAAGTTCCAGTATCATCTAATGATTTTCGAGTGATTTTAGTCCAAATGATGGTTGTATTCAGCTCAACCCTTTTCATTTTAATTGAAGTTGCATTAAGTTTCTCACGAGACTTGTTACTTTCAAGAGAACTAGAAGCACTTCCTCAAACTGTAGGCGATGTCTTCCAACATCTTGGTACTCTAGAGTAGCCTACAGTGATTATAGTAATTATTATCTATCACAGGAAAATCTTCACAAGCTTAAAAGTTAAGGGAAATCATTGAACTAGAAAGAATTTGTTAAGGTTAAAAGTATAGGGAAAACCGACATAAAAAATGAAATACTTGCAAAGGAATAAAAGCATGAAAGTACAACAAAATCCAAGTAAATGTTAACCCAAATCCAAATGACTACAAAGAAACAGAAAATAAGTCTGATTATCTTATAATCATCTTGCAAGATATTCTCTGCAGTTATATTTGTTGTTAGCATGATCTCATAGTAAAAAGCTTCCATCCTTTAAGATCCTGGAGAGGATCGGACATCCACCGAGGTGTACAATTTTCATGATCCAATAAATAATTTTCCACAAGCTGAAGCTTAGAAGAATGTAAATTCAAAGAAATGACAAACATCTATGTCATCTTATGTGTTGGGCTCTTGTTCTCATTCTTAATTGTCTCTCCGGTGTTTTTCCTTTCGAATTTTTCATCAAGTGGTATCAGAGCCGATGGTTTGCAGCTTAGGCTAGTACAGTTGGGGTACTCATGTTTGAAATGCTTCCGATAGAGAGGAAATGTACCAATTGAAGGAGGGACTTTCACTTGAGGGAGAGATTGTTAGGTATCCAAGTGTGAGTCTAAGTCCTACATTGAGTAGAAATAAGAAAGTTTAACAACATATAAGAAAGAAGACCCATAAACCTAATGACTTAAGGTTTTGGGTTAAAGGTGACATCATTCCCTTCTGTTGGTTGGCTTTGTTCTCATTCTTGTTTGTCTTCCCGGTTTTTCTCTCCCCTCGATTTTTCCAGTAGATACATTCTTATAAATAGTTTTTATATGAAAGCTAAATTTTCCTATCTTTTATGCCTCAGTGAATGTGCATTCTTTTGTTTGTTGCTCCGAGGTCCTTCAGATCAAACTCCCTAGTCAATTGTATCTTTAGTTCTTGGACTCGATCTTTGTTAGAGCCTACCACAACATGTCATCCACACACAACAACAAAATGTTGAAATCATATCACCAAACCTTTTGTAGTATGTACAATTATTTGAATTTAGTCTATTGTATTTGAGACTAATGATGAAGTAATCAAATATCTTGTACTAAGACCTTGGCACCTACTTTAGATCATATAGAGATTTGACCAACCTACAAACTAAGTTTTTTTTTTTTTTTTTTATGTTCTTCAAAGTCTTTTGACTGGAGCATATATATTTGTTCTTCATGTTCTCTATGAAGAAACCTATATTTAGTTGTTTAAGATGTAAATTCAGGACAACAATCATAACTAAGACTGCTCTGGTAATAGTAAGGGAATATTTCATTAAAATAACTTTCATTTTTAGTATATCTTTTAACTACTAATCCAATGCAATATTATTTTACTTGATTGTTGTTATATCTCGTTTGATCTTATAAGTCCATTTGTTTCCCATGGTTGGAAGTGAAACAAGTTCCTATCTTTTTATTATATACAAGGCTTCCATTTCTTTCTGCATTATCATCATCCATAAAAAAAAAAAAAGAAACATTTGAACCATTCACAAGCTCTTAAAAGGTCATCGTTCTCTATATAAGAAGACAACGTGCACATGGGTTGTACAATAATAAGCTTTAGATTTTTCATTTATTTGTATAATTGTCATCTCCTTACTAATGTTATCACTTCCTTCATCTCTTTTTAATTCATTATTTGTAAATATTACATCACTTCCTTGATATCTTTTCAATTTATTATATGTAAATATTACATCTTTGTTGATAATAACCTTGGGAATAATATGATCCCACAAGCAATACCCCTTTACACTATTAGCACACTAATGGCACATATTTTATATATACACTTTTGTAGTTTTATTGTGCATTCAAGACACTTTTCCATATACTTTATTTTCAATTTTTTAACTCATTTTTTAATAGTAAAAAATCAGGTTTCATGTATATATTTGTTTTAATTTTATATTTTCAGCTTATTTGATTTATACTATTTTTTTAGTTATAATTTTTTAATATTATTTTTTATCAATTATGTGAATTTTAGATTTTTAAAACTTTAAAATGGGCATATAGTTTCGTAAATTTGAATTTCATTTATATTTTTTATGATTTGTTCAAGTTGAGTTAAATTCATTGAATATTTATATAAGAACATATGCAGATTCTATTTTTAGTTTAGATGTAACTGAGTTATGAAGCTAATTAAAACTCACATTTAGATTCTGGTTTCATAATTTTATGAAACTAAATGTTTGTTCTTTTTTAAATATTCAATAATCACAAATCATTACATGATATTCAATAGCTCAGAAAATCTTACACTTTTTATTAGAAAAAAAGATGAGAACAGAACCATGCGAGAGATGAAAAAGAAGATAAGAGAATAAATAGAAAGAAGAGAAGAGAAAAATAAGAAAGAGAAGTGAAGAGGAGAAGAGGAATGATATATTTTGCATTAAGTGTTCCCGCAATATGAGTCACTTCGGAACCAGTTTGCACAGTGAAGAAAGTGCCGCTAAAATGGAAATATTCTATAACATCTTGTGTCCAGTGAAGAAAGTACCAGTACAGACAACCAGATCACACATTCATCTGCTCGGAGAATGTGGTCCCTTGCTCTGAGTGTTACCCTGATCTTCGTTGTTACTGCTTTTGGAATCAACGCTAGGAGACGATGGAGGGAAAGGAGGAACAGATTGCAATATAATTCTCCTGCCTTCTCTCAATCCTCCTGAGGAGCTGGATCCAATCACAAGGCCACTCTGGGGAGGAGAAACTCGTTTTTGACTTGTGGAATTTACTTTGAGAGACGTCGTGAGAGTTGGAAGCTTCATCATTTCATTTACTATCATGTTAACGAGCCTGCAATCTGATCCTGGACCTTGTCTTTTACGCCCACCAAGAGATTCAGGGGGTTTTATAGGTGAGAGTAGCTCTAGATCAGAATCTGTGTCGCTTGACACCATTTCCTGATCATTCGAAGTATCTTGAACCTCCACATAATCTGAATTAAAAAAAAAATGTGTATTACATTAACGACATTCAGGGTTTAGGTGATCTATATCCCTCCCAATGCTTGTTTGTATTTAAAATAGTTAGTCACAATAAATTCACCACCTCCAAAAGGGCATCGCTTATTATTATTCTTACCGGCACCATACCATAGTAACAACAAAACCTTCCAACTTTATTTCATATCACTCTTACCAGACAAGTAAATGAAATTCGTTGGTGCATCAAGAATTTACAACAGCTATTCATAGTATAAACTCTTGCCTTCTTTCTTGCCATAGGAATTCTTGCATCCCTCACATTGACATCCACTAGAGCATCCAACTTTAGCCTTTTTCAAATATTAGAAAGAAAATGGTGCTATTAGTACAGGGGATTAAACGGGTAAAATGTTTAAAGCATGAAGAAATTGACATATATATACACAACCTGATAACATGGGCAATAATTTTTCACACATGTACATTTTATGCAACTGCAACTTCCTTCGTTCCTTGATTTAGGATTAGCCTATCAATTCATTTTTGGTAAAAAAAAAATTAAAGAAAGTATGATAGAGATATTAGTGGCAATTTTCGGTACTATGTTTGGCAATAAATGCTACCAAATATCGGTATTCAATCTGTTGTTTAGACATCTTAACCGTATATTCATATTCTGGTCTGTTTAAGCAATCTTCGCAACCACAAAAGCCAGTACAGTAGAGTCCGACATGAAAACACTCACAGTAACTGCGAATTGCTCAATCAAAAAGACAGATTGCTCAATCAAAAAGACAGATACTGTGTATATCATATAAAGTGAAATACCAAAACATAAACATATTCAACTTACAATTGTATACACTGACTCTTCTTACAGCCGCACCGTTTACAGCCATCTTGATTAGCAGCCACTGATGTTTTCTTCCTGAAGAGCAATGCAATATTTGGTAATGCAACTAAGCATATAAAGAGTAGAAATCATAAATTATAAGATCAAATAAACTGACTTTTTCTTCAAGGGGCTATGAGATCTGTTGATTTTAGTATCATCTGATGATTTCCGAGTGATTTTAGACCAAATGATGGTTGCCTTCTTTTTCTCCCTTCTTTGCAACCCTTTTGAAGATGGGGATTTCATCGTTGGTGAACTGTCAGGTAATCTCACACCCGTAGTCGCAGCCTCATTAGTTGGCATAGCATTTGCGATGCTATTTAACTGCAACCCAAAACCTGATGGCTTGGAACCTAGCAAAGGTAAGTTTCCACAACCTTTGCCAACATCATGGTACTTTAGAGTAGCCTACAGTGATTGTAGTAATTATTATATATCACATGAAAATCTTCACAGACTCGAAAAAAATGTAAATTCCAGAGAAGACAATCTGCTACAACTCTTTATCCTACGACAAAGATCTGGTAGATTAGTCATTTGCCCAGCAGATTACGCTACTAGAAACGTCCTAGTTTCATCCTACGGGACTAAAACCTTTTAGCAAGCAAGTTATTGCCCACAGCTTCAGTTCAAAATATCCTTAGAGGCCTAAGATACTCATAAATGAAAATTTCCTTACACAAGGAGATGCCTTATAAAGCATTAAATCCACAACCGAAGTATATTTAATAAGCAGAAAAATGGAGGAAACATTTTAACTAGAGATGTCCAATTACAATTACCCATCTGCACCAGAGATGAGGAGTATACACATTGTTGCTAATTTCTTTAAACTATATCATCGAAAGCATTAGATTATGAGTATCGACTCTGTCAATAAAATACATAAGACTGTTATCTTCTCTTAAATCTTAATTGGTGATAATAGGTGACAAATAGTAGAGTATATAAGTTTATAATCATTGACCTTGAAAGAACCTATTCAGATTATAAGTATAGGAAACACACAGACAGACAACGATAATAGGGGACGAGTAAAAAACATAGAAGCACATTTAAGTATATAATCATTGACCGAGAAAATTGTTAAGCTTAAAAGTATAGGGAAAACCCAGACATAAACAATGAAACACTTGCAAAGGAATAAAAGCATTAAAGCACAACAAAATCCAAGTAAATGTTAAACCCAACTCCAAAGGACTACAATAAGTTTGATTATCTCACAATCATCTTGCAATTGCAAGATATTCTCTGCAGTTATATTTGTTGTTAGCATCATCTCATTGTAAAAAGCTTCCATCCTTTAAGATCATGCAGAGGATCGGGCATCCACCGAGGTGTACAATTTTCATGATCCAATAAACAATTTTCCACAAGCTCAAGCTTAAAAGTATGTAAATTCAAAGGAATGAGAAACATATATGTCACACTGATCATCAAGTGAGGAGATTGTATCAATACTGACTGGCCTACATTAAAATTATGTATACATACAGCAGGAACATACGGTTTACCTGGGGAAGAAGTGGATCATGACCAAGAATGTTGCCTCCATTTTCACTTTGATATCTCACTTCTCCGTGTGACTGATTGCCTTGTGGCCTGGTATGAGGTATGGACAAATTTAGTAAGCAAACAGGCAGTGCATTGTCAATAACCAAACAGGCACACACAATTGAAGTCTCAAAACAAACCTTTGCATGAACTGTGTTCCACGGTGACTAATACGTGGAGACTTGAACACAGGGGGTGGAGAACTGAGCCCTAGAAAACATCGTGTGCCATGAGAAGCCTTGATGTTTATTGGAGACAAAGAGCTTACATATCTACAATAAGGAGATTCCTGAAATTAAGAGGTTATTAATACTGCAATTGAATCAAGTAAAACAGTCTTAAACTACGAAAGGAGCCAGTGGTCTAAACACACCAAAGTGGGTCAACATGTAAAACACAATGCATACAAAATCATCCCAAGCAAGCTTCTTGGAGTAATTCATGTACCAAATAAATTCAATTCGCTTAATCCAAGATTTCCAAGCCCAACGTTAGCATCCAATGCCATGATCAGCAAACAAGAAACGAAAAAAGAAAAAATCAAACAAGGTTTCATTCATAGTAGCAAGCAGTAAAACAACTCCTAAACCCAAAGCATTCCAAATTCACTCAAACCCTTAAATCCTCTTCCAGTTAGTTAGCCTCTCCACATAACCAAGAACCGCGAAACTCACTGTTTGAAAAAACCAACAATGAAACAAATACAATAAACAGCCAAAATTCTTAAGGCTTGCAAAGCCCTAACAAAATTGACCACCGAAAAAGAAAAACAAAAGCGAAAATTTTCAATCAAGGTGTTTGTGGGTGTGAATGTTAAATAAAGTGAATCTACTTCTTGAGGGGAATCCCTCGAATTGTTGTTCTTGCTGAGATCGGAGGAAGAAGAACTGCCACTGTTGACGTTCTTGAAAGGTTCTTGAGAATCCATCGTTATGAAAACAGTTAAATTTCTACTTCTTCTTTTTCTTCTGTTCTGCAGAGTGGGATTAACCTACACTATATAAAGATTTTGCTTAATTTCTTTATCTTTTATGTTTTTAATTAATAATAAATATTTAAGGCTGTTATCGGTTCAGTGAAGCGAACGATCGGAGCGAAATGAGTTCGTTGTCACGGTTGGGTTTTAAGTGAGAGCGGGAAATCGCTATCATGCCTTTTCAGTCGGGTCGGGTCGGTTAGTGTTGTTGCAATCACATGAGTTGAGGTCAATAAAAAAAATATTTAACGAGTATTACACAATACCGGAATAAAACAGTAGTAATTTTTAATTTTAAAGATACAAATTCGGGAACTAAAATCAAAACTATTTATTTTACTATGAATAAAGTCATGTACAAGTTTTTTTTTTTAAGAGTAACGTTATTTTGATACTAATACTTGGCATGGCCTTTATTTGACACGGTTGAAATGACAAAAATAATAGTTTTTTTGTTACAATGAGGAAAGTGACCTTCATTTGAAGATTGGTTGACCCTAAACCCTAAAAAGGCACGCGCATTCTCTCTCGCTTTGCACTCCTATGGTCTCTCTGCTTTGTTCTTCTTTTCTCACTTACTCTTGGCTGACCTCTCACCTCTCTACTCTTTTCTCCTTCTCTCGTCTCCGTACTTTCACCTTCCTACTCTCGTGTTCATACTCTCGCGTTTTCGTCCACCTTCAACGATTTTTGGTAAAGATTGATTTTTTATCTCATTTTTGTTGGAAAAGGAAGTAAAGGCGAGTCTTTTATTTGATTTTTGGTGGAAAAAGAAGTATTTTTTGTCGTTTAACTGTTTTGTTCTTCGTTTAACGATTTTGTTCTTCATTTTTCGTTTGGGGTTTGTGTTGGCTGAAGTAAAGTTTGGTCTTTTATGTTATTTTTGGTGGAAAATGTTGTTTTAATGGTCGTTTTACAGTGTTGTTGTTGGTTGTTGGTGGAAAAAGACTGGTTTTTGTTAGGGGTTTAGGTTTGTGATGTTTGAATGTTTTTATTTCTTGTGTACGGTGTTGTGTGCTCACTTAGGTGTGTCGTGATTGAAGAAGGGGTAACCAGAATTGTCTTGTTAAACATTAAGTGATTCTGATCTTACAAAACACCTGTGGTTACCCATGCCCTAACGAGGGGGCCAACATAGTAGAAGTTTTATCGACTGATGAACATATGTGTGTTTAGTCGCCAAAACTTGCACTAAGTTTGGTCTTTTATGTTATTTTTTATGGAAAATTCAGTTTTAATGGTCATTTGACAGTGTTGTTGATTGTTGGTAGAAAAGGAATGATTTTTATTAGGGGTTTAGGTTTGCGATGTTTGATTGTTTTTGTTTCTTGTGTGTACAGTGTTGTGTGCTCACTGAGATGTGTCTGATTAAAGAAGGGGTAACCATAACTATCTTGTTAAACATTAAGTGGTTCTGATCTTACAAAATATCTGTGGTTACCCATGCCCTAACGAGGAGACAACTTAGTAGAAGTTTTGTCGACTGATGAAGACATGTGTGTTTGGTCGCCAAAACTTACACTAATGTGTCCCCTTATTAAAGAAAGGGTAATCTCTGATTGCTACAGAGTTAGAACCATTGGTCATCTAACTTAACTTGGATGTTTTGCTTAGGTGTTTTTTGTGTTTGAATATTGATGGTTGGAAAGGGAAAAGCTCTTAGCGACAATAGTGGAACATCTAAGGTAAGTTAGTTTGCATCCTAGTTTTGTTATTGAAATGTTTGACATGTGAAGATGGTAACACAAATGTTATGTATAATTTGTAGCTGAGGGTTAGGCACAGGGTTCACACCCATCTTATTGTTTACGTAAACCAAACAATGGGTGCACTCCAGTGACAAGAATTGGAAAAGACCCCTTTTCGTTGGATGTTGTAGCTGGAAGAGCCACTCAAGATTTGCAATGCTTTGCTGCTTGAGTTGGTTAGCAGATGGTTAGTGGAATCTTGGAGCTTCAGGATTAGGAGCACCTGATTCCATTTAACTTTTTTTGATGTTTGTGTTGTATTGGGTTTGGCTGTTAGAGGAGAAGAAGTTTTTTTTTGACAATTGTACACCTAGTTTGGTTAACAATTTGTTTGTCGAGGAAAAAGGAACCAGCATGAATCAGACTAAGTACAGGGGGTTAATAGGTTCACTGCTTTATCTTACTGCTAGCAGACCTGATATTATGTTCAGTGTGTGTTTATGTGCTAGATTTCAGGCAAATCCA
>Ga0209700_103288_pt1 | contig 31215 bp, 15 predicted proteins | sample SiratroredBW_FD_187528 | JGI IMG/M metagenome (GOLD analysis project Ga0209700, IMG submission 187528) | Root nodule microbial communities of legume samples collected from California, USA - Siratro red BW (SPAdes) (version 2) | ecosystem: Host-associated > Plants > Roots > Nodule | place: USA...
TATAATAATAAAATATTAAAATGATAATAAAAATATAATAATAAAATTAAAATTATAATAATAATTAAAATAAATTTATAATATAATGATATTATTAATAATAACAACTTAATTTTTTTATTTTAGTTTTAATTTTAAAATAATTGATATTTTTATAATTTTATTAATTAAAATAATAATTTGTTAATTATATCTAAAAAATTTTGTATTTAATGTAAATTAATTTTAATTATAATTTTAATTGTTAAAAAATTATTTTATCAATTATACCTATCACATCAATCATAAATTTCTATAATTTTTTTTTTTTATCATCTATCCCTTCTTACAAACAATTAAGCTTTTCCCTCTATTAAAATTTATTTTCTAAACCAAACAAAGCCTACGGACTTATATATAAATTCTTCAGAGGTACAATAGTAGTATTTGGCTTTTTCTACTCTTCACAGCTCCTATTGATGTTGTTAAATGTATGAAACTAAATAATTAAATGTAATTAGACATCAAAATTAAACCCTATAACTTTATTATATATCTAATATCGTTCTTATAATGTTTATTACCTTTTTTAATTTTTACAAACTCTCCAAAAATTTGTTGGAGTTTGTTAGATAGTAACAGGAGAGAATATCCGATTAATTAAATATTGATAAAAAGTTAAAGAAGAATTTGCGGAGAAGAGAGTATTAAATTAATGTTAATTAAATAAAAAATGAAATTAGCGGGTAAGAAGAGAAGACGCAGAAAAGGAATGAAAAGCGAAAACGTGTGAGGCACAGTGTAATGCTTTTGTCACGGAAAAAACTATGGTCTACGGAACGGGACGGGTTAGATCTTGATCTTTGAGTGCCATTGTCTCTCTCTTCGTTTCTCTGTATAAATTCTCACACCTCTTCATTCCTCTCATTCCCTCCCTCTCTCCTCTTATTTCTTCTTCCTTTCTCTTCAGATCTCTCTTTCATTCATCATTCAAGGTAAATTCCACCGGTTTGTCTTTCCTTTCTTCCATTGTTTCCCTCTTTCATTTCCTTCTCTGCCTGCAAAGTCACTTTTTTCCTCCTGCCCATTTTGTGTTTCCTTGCTGTCTTTCGATTTCGACTTCTGGGTGTTATTGTTTCGGCCCCAAATGCCACCTTTTTTTTATGCGGGATTGTTTGTTTTTGAATTGTGGGTGGGTTGGATGATCACTGGATCTGTCGGTTTGGCTTTTTCCGCGTGAATTATGTAGTTAGATCTGGTGTCTGAATTTTATCATGTGGGGATTTGGATTCCACATTTGTCTCTTGTTTAGTTTATTTTGGTGATGTGTGTGAGTGCATGTGTTTATTAGCTGATCATTTCAATCATTTATGTTTAACAGTTTGCATTTTCGTATCTAATTTTGTTTCTCTCTCTCTGGATCTGTTTGTCTTTCTGTGTTTGATTTGCTTGAGAATTGTAGATCTTGTTCTTCCTGTTGTTAGAGTCGTGATTGCGTAGCATTCTCTTGGAAATTATGTTTTTGGGCGAGTTTTGTCGTATGGTCTTTTCAATTTATATGCTGCTTGGATCTTGATATGTTTGGTTTCATCTTGTTGTGTTTGGAATTTGGATTGTTTATGCGTTATTTTGAGTTTGGAGCATTGGGTGTTTCTGTCACGCAGGCTGCTAGAGAAGAATAAAAAATGGTGAAAATTTGCTGCATTGGAGCTGGTTATGTTGGTGGGCCAACCATGGCTGTGATTGCCCTGAAGTGTCCTGAGATTGAGGTGGTGGTGGTGGATATCGCGGCTCCACGAATCAATGCGTGGAACAGCGACCACCTTCCCATATATGAGCCCGGGCTTGATGATGTGGTGAAGCAGTGCAGGGGGAAGAACCTCTTCTTCAGCACTGATGTGGAGAAGCATGTTGCTGAGGCTGACATTGTCTTTGTTTCGGTGAACACGCCGACGAAAACTCAGGGTCTTGGAGCTGGCAAGGCAGCTGATCTCACATATTGGGAGAGTGCTGCTAGGATGATTGCTGATGTTTCGAAAACAGACAAGATTGTGGTCGAAAAATCAACTGTGCCAGTGAAAACTGCTGAGGCAATTGAGAGGATTTTGACTCATAACAGGAAAGGCATCAATTTCACAATTCTGTCAAACCCTGAGTTTCTGGCTGAGGGTACAGCGATTGCTGACTTGTTTAAGCCTGATCGAGTCCTTATTGGAGGCCGAGAAACCCCAGAAGGTCAAAAGGCTATTAATGCTCTGAAAGATGTATATGCACATTGGGTTCCTGTGGATAGAATCCTTTGCACCAATTTATGGTCTGCTGAACTCTCAAAGCTTGCAGCCAATGCTTTTCTGGCCCAGAGGATCTCCTCTGTGAATGCCATGTCAGCACTTTGTGAGGCAACTGGTGCTGATGTCTCACAGGTGTCTCACTCAATTGGCACAGACTCAAGAATTGGACCAAAGTTCTTGAATGCCAGTGTTGGTTTTGGTGGATCATGCTTTCAGAAGGACATATTGAACTTGGTGTATATCTGTGAGTGCAATGGCCTCCCTGAGGTGGCTAACTACTGGAAACAGGTCATTAAGGTGAACGACTACCAGAAAAACCGGTTTGTGAACCGTGTGGTTTCTTCCATGTTCAACACAGTTTCAGGGAAGAAAATTGCTATTCTGGGATTTGCTTTCAAGAAGGACACTGGTGACACTAGGGAGACCCCAGCCATTGATGTGTGCAAGGGTCTCTTGGGAGACAAAGCCAAATTGAGCATATATGATCCTCAGGTTTCTGAGGACCAAATCATGAGGGATTTGGCCATGAAAAAGTTTGATTGGGACCATCCTGCTCATCTTCAACCACTTAGCCCCACTTCCAACAAGCAAGTATCTGTGGTTTGGGATGCCTATGAGGCAATCAAGGATGCACATGGTATCTGCATCATGACCGAGTGGGATGAGTTCAAGAACCTTGATTACAAAAAGGTTCATGACATGATGCAGAAGCCTGCATTCGTTTTTGATGGCCGCAATGTTGTGGATGTCAACAAGCTGAGGGAAATTGGTTTCATTGTTTACTCCATTGGCAAACCTCTAGATTCATGGCTCAAGGACATGCCTGCAGTGGCTTAAAGGAAAAAGCACAGTTTGAAGCCTACCTTTTTGGGAAGAATGTGTTGGTCTTTCAAAAGTCATTACCCTATCCTCCTGATATGCTATCATCATGCAATTCATATAGTTTAGATTTCTGTTAATGTTTTTCTTTCATGTTACTTTTATTTGATCAGGTTTTACCCCATGTTAGAGAGCTTAATTGCCTACGTATCATTGTCTTTTAGCTCGCTAAAAATCCTTATTTGTTGACCTGGTTTATTGTAATAAACAAGTACTGAGGAATTTTTATAGAACGGAGATCATTGGTTTCATGTTCTTTTGTTACTTTCTATGACGTTTAAATATTTTTTTTTCTCTCTCTCTCATTACATTGCTTTCTCCTCTTTATTTAACAAGGATCAGCTTCTTACTCTGCTGACATTACAGGGTTTGATCGAGTATGCTAATAAAAATCCTGTTTGAAATGAAAAATGACTTTGCTAATAATTAAGAAATGAGAAATGTTGTCTAGTTCAGACTTTTTGTTGTTGGCAGCAACACACAGGGGAATCTACATAAAGTACTATAAAGTGTAAGCTAAATTATATTATTAATTGTTAATATACCACGTGTTGCGCGTGGGCATAAATTTTTCCTGAGATGATTGAGGAATGTTGATATTTTTAATGCACTCTACCCTCGTTTTTCACATCCATCAGCTTCCACAGAAAATCTTATGATAGTTTTAATTTTTTATTACAAACCATAGTACTTAAGAATATCTCAGTAAAGTGACATATTTTGTCGTTTTCTATTTTCTAGAGGATAGTTATGTTATTTGCATAGTCCTCGTGGCCCTTAAAATATATAGTATTTTTTTGTTTTGGTCTAAAGCAAATGCAGAGCAAAATGATTTTTTTCTGATTGAGAAAAAAAATTGAGTTTTAGAAATACAATTTTTAAATATGTTTTCTTTTATTTTTCTTTAATTTAAATTTTGAATTTTTCTTTCTTTTCACTTAGGCCAATTTGCCTTCAGCCTTTATTTGCGTTCACTATTCTTTTGGACAATATACCAAGAAGAGTGTGGAAAGTGGGTGTTACATGAGCATTAGAACAAATTAATTTAGAAAGAAGTGAAGAGAAAGGTGTGAAGGTTTTTTTTTTTTTTTTTTTTTTCTCTCTTGTTAAGTAATATAAAAGATATCGAAATACAAAGTGGCTCTGACAAATATCATCTTTGTCTCTTACATTGTTGAATCTATGTGAAGTTATAAATTGTGATGATGCAGGTTAAGGCACGATTTTGTGTGGATAAATAAAAAATATTTTTTATATAAAATAATAAAATAAAAAATATACTTGATTAGTTTAGATTTTTCATTAAAAAAATAATTAATAATAAATAATAATAAAAATAAATAAATAAATAAATAAAATAATAAAAACATAAAAAAATATAAAATATAAAATATAAAAGGAAGATTCAATGTTTCTTCTCACTTTATAATTTTTAAAATTTTGTATGGTTATCGAAGATTGAATTTGTAAGCCCGTATTTTTATTTTCTTGTGATGTTCTTTTTTTTATTTTCTTCATCATCTCATGGTTTCATTTTCTAAATAAATAAAGAAATAAAAATGCTAATTTTTTTTCTCTTCATGGTATTTCTTATTTTACATAATAATAAAAAATCCACCATCTTCCGTGCATTTTACGTTTTCATACATTCACAACCAAACCATGATCCCTGCAAGCCTCGATTGCCGTAATGATCAATCTCCATTAACAATCTAAAAACTTTTCCTATCTTTTCATACACTACTATCCTGTGTCACAGTCATTCTCGCCACCTCCTAACACTCTTACTTTTAAAATCATTTCCCTACACTAAACCTAGTCACCCCATAAAATAAAAAATAGTGGCTCTAGAGACTGAGCCCACATCACAAAGTACTGGATTCGAAACTGACATTCTGAATTTGAAAAAATAATTAAAAATCCACCACCACCTTCATCGATCTCCCTCTCCACCAATGTGAAACCGTAAGCATGCAAAACACAACTCAACCACCGTGAAACCCATCTCCGCATCTCCGCCACACCTCACTGCAGCCCCCACTGCATCTCCACCACTCCTCACCGTTGCCCCTACCGCTACAGCCACCACCATGCGCCATGAATGTTCCCACCGCACCTCTGACATGCTTCCACAACAGTTGCACACTCATATCATACCTCCCTACACCTCTGTCGCGTCCCCGTGGCCTCGCTGCCCCGCCGCCATGGCCACCACCATGCGCCATGAACGTTCTCGCCGTACATCTGTTGCACCGTCGCCGTAAGCCAAGCCTCCAAGATTTCAAAGCCACCAAACGTACCAAGACGTTGGCCCCTCACCATCACGACGTCGACTACAATACCTTGGCGGCTGCCGACCACCTCTGATGTCCTCGCGTCCTCCACTGCCGCCTACAACACCTTGGTGGCTGCCGACAAAGAGTAGGCGTCTGTTGGCAAAGAGAATTGGTGTTTGCCAGCGAAGGGTAGCTTTACTTATAAAGAACAAATAATTGATGACTTATAAAGAACAAAGAGACAGAAGAAGAAAGGAGGTAAGTGAAGAAAGAAGGAGAGAAGTGAAAGAGTTAGACAATGATAGGGCATATAAAGAGATGATATCAATCGGTTGAAATATAGGGAAGAGATAAATTAGAAAGTTTTGATACGTAAGATTCCTTGACTATTTAATTTTTTTTTAAATATTATTAATTTATTATAAGAAAGTTTCAAGAATATTATTCATTAAATAGTATTTATAGTACCAATATAAATTTAAAGTCATTAAATAATATTTATAGCACTAATGTAAACTTAAAGTCAGTTAAAATATTTCAATTTTTAATTAAAATTTTGTTAGTATAATTTTAAAATTAAATATTTTTTATTTTATAATAATATATGAGTATTCAATTTTTTTGAGGCCATGAGGCCTAAAGTGTATTAAAATTCTTTTTAGGCCTTCGAGGCCTTAAGGCCTAAAGCGGTTGCTTTACCTGCTTGGGCCTTGAGCCACCCCTGGCTCGGGTGTGGGTTCCACAAGCGGCAACGACCCTTCTGCTGCCATGGAAAGGCTAGGGTTATGGTTAGAGGGTTGTTCCTGGTTGCACCCTAAATTTTCATATTTACACCCCCAACCTCAGTCAAAAAAAATATACAACAAAAAAAAAGAAGATTTTGGGCCTTTTTGAGTCAGCCCAATATTTGGCAAACAAGATTTTTTTTCATGCACCTTCATCACTCTTTTAAGAGTTTAGACATTTTTTATTTTATTTATTTGTTTTATATTTATAAATTTTTATTTTTAATTAAATAAAATTCGAATTTCTAAATGACTGTTCGCGTCATGGGATTTAATTCGAAAGATTTTAATTTATTTTGGATTTTTAAATAAATTTTGAATTCTCAAATGGCCATCCACGTCATGAGATTTAATTTGAGAGATTTTAATTTCTTTTGGATTTTTAAATAAATTTTGAATTTCTAAATGGTCGTTCGCGACATGAGATTTAATTTGAAAGATTTTTTTTTTTTAATTTTTAAATAAAGTTTGAATTCCTAAATGGTTGTCCGCGTCATGATATTTAATGTGAAAGATTTTTAATTTCTTTTGGATTATCAAAAGGTCGTACGAGTCTAACAATATCCAAAATGAAGTTTGATATAAATAATAAAAAATATAAAAAACTTTCAAAACTAAAAAACATTAAACACCTCAACAACGAAACTATATATAGAACTACATAAACCTGATTTTCCATCCTTATGGAAATATGTAGGAGTGAGGTTAAACCTTTGTCGGGTCCTTAAAAATAAAAATAAAATATTTTTGTTTGATTTTATCTTCACTTTTGTGAAAAATAAAATATTTTGAAAATTAAACTCATTTTATTTATTTAATTAAAGGTACCGTCTTAGGACGGACGTTGTGGGATGCTAATACCTTTCCCACACGTAACCAACTCTTGAAACTAGATCCGGTTTCGTAGACTTGCCTTATTCATTTTTGATTTTTTCATATTAAACTATGGTGGCGACTTCTTTTTCTAATTTTTCTAATTTTTTTTATTTTCTCTTTTGGATCGCCATCCCCGTCGTGACCCCGGTTGCGGCAATGCAGTTACTACTTTTAAAAGTAATTGAAGTTTGGTGCAACTACAACAATATAACACAATATAGGAAGTTTGATAAAAAAAAAACATTGGTTTTTGGTGTTGTTTTATACTTGTGAAGACCACCCAACAACCGCACTTACATCTTCTTGAACATACCATTGTTTTTTTCTTGTACTCCTTATTGGTGTGTTTGTTTTGTAGTCATATAACATCTTGAACTAAAGTGTGAAGAGAAGAGAAACTAAGGTTCTGATCTTCAGATCTGAATCAAGTAATACATATGAGAAAAATAGTTAGGGTTTCTTTTCTAAAATAGAGAAGAAAAAAAAATATCAAGGAAGGAGAATAAGAGATCTAGGCACAACATGCACCAAGATATAGAAACAGAAGTCCAACAATCAGACTTCACAAGATTTATTATGGTCAGAGCTTTTTACAAAGTGTTTGTTTTGTTTTTTAATCAGTTAGGATTTAATTAACTACCATACAACACATAATAATGCATCTCTCTCGAAGAAATCCTTTTCCTCAAAGATTGAATTGACAAAATTTCTTCTTTAGGTCATAGTAAAACTCCCTAAGTTGAATCTTTTGGAAGTTGATGTTTTGACTTAACCAACACTTTGGTCATTGCCATTCCTTTTCACTTCACTGTAATTTGATAAAAAATAGCCTTTGGTTCTTTTTGGTTTAGTTTGTTGTTAGATGTAGTTGGTAGTTTAGTAGCTACCATTGTTGTCCCCACACACTTCTTTAGTTATAACATATCATGCATGCGAGAATAATTTGGTAATTCCAACTTGTAGGCCACTGCTCCCACTTCGTCAATGATTTTAAAAGGATCGAAAAAGCTAGGATATATCTTCATATTCACCCTGTGTGCCATAGAGATTTGCCTGTAAGAATGAAGTTTATCATAGACTAAATCTCTTATTTAATATGCTCTGTTTGTTATGTGTTTATCAACATTTTGCTTCATTATGCGTTGCTCTGTCCTTGAATGGAGTTTAAAGAGTTTCAACATTTCTTCTTGTTTAGCCAAACTACAGTCTACAAGCTCAACTTGTGATTTTTTTGGAAAATAAGGAAGATACACTAGAGGAGGTTGTCCAAACACAATCTCATATGTGATTGTTTGAATGGTTGTGTGATAGGTGGTGTTATACCAACATTCTGCTATTAAACACCATTTGCTTCATTCTGAGGGTGAATCAACACACATACAACGTAGATAAGTTTCCTAACACTTGCTTACAATTTCAATTTGAACCCTTTGATAAGTCATGAATTCCTTCCAAAAGTTACTGACAAATATAGTGTCTTTGGGTCTGGTTATTCATGAGGAAAGTCGTGAAGGTTGAATACATTATCCATGAAGGATTGAACAACATTTTTAGTTGTGTAAGGATGAGATAGGCCATGAAATGGGCAGTGATGGAAACCCTTTTGGAGGCAACAAAAGACTCTAATTAAACTTTTTCTCAAGTTTCTAGAGAGAAACTCAAGAAAGGTGTTCACTTCAAAGGAAGGTTCCTTTGTAGTGAACCTAGGAGAAGATTATTTCCAAATTAGGTGACTTTATAAGAATAAGAAGACAAACAAAATGCATAGCAAATTCTCATTCAATTTCAAAATGATTACAAGAGTGGGGGTAGGCTTTTATTTATAGGCTTAGGAGCTTTTAACATTCATTAGTTTAGGGAATGTAGGACTAAAATGTTCAAAGTGCAGTTACATTAGTAATTTTTGCACATATAGATGTCTCAAGTCCCATATTGCTTAAATCTTACATTCTCCAAGTGTTTATAAGCTCTAAAGCTTCTTTAATATATGCATAGTCATGCAAGCTTATTGTAGGTTGTGTTTGATTCTATTTTGACCTCCTCAATTAATGTTTATTGTAGGCTTCAAGTGATAGTACATTATTATAGTTTTTCATGATTGATAATTTTTATCTTTACTCTTTATGATTATAAAGATTATATTGTAGTCAGTGTAATAATGTACCACATATGTTTATTGATAATTTATATATATTAATTATATTACATTTTAAGGTATTTTTAATGATAATTTACACTATTTTATTTAATTATTTTTTAAATATTATAAATATTAGTAAATGATATGTATATAAAATATTTATATTTTTTAATTAGATATGGTTGAAGAAGTATAGATATTTTATTAGTATATGAATATTGAATATTAGAGTGTCTCGTCGAGATATAAAAACTGATAGTAATGTCCATAAAATTTATGTAAAATATATAGATTCTATTTATATATATTTTGTTTTATATATATTAAGGTGTTTTTAGTGATAAATTATAATATTTTGATTTATAAATATTTTTATACTTTCAAAATTTGTAAATTATTTAATTTATAATATATATATATATATATATATATATATATACTTATATTTTTAAATGCAGATTTTTGTAAAGGTGTTCCATACATTAATTTTGTTTTACAGATTATTTACGTACGTTTGTTTTTTTTTATATATATAATTTGATATGTTTTATTTATAATTAATAACATTTTCTTTTACTAAATATCTGTATATACTTTTTTCTTATATATATATATATATATATATATATATATATATATATATATATATATATTTTTTTTTTTTTTTTATATATATATATATATATATATATATATATATATATATATATATACACATTTTACGCTGTTGTTTAGTAATAACTTGAAATAAAAAATTGAAGGAGAGATTTAATTTTGCTTTATCTATATCTATTTAAATATCTATTTTAGTAGTTATAAATATTGAGTTACGAAGTAATGTAGATGGAAATTTAGACATAATTGAAGGATAGAAGATTATTTATTAAGGAAACTACCACTGTTTTACACGATTGAGGCAAAAGTTAAAATCAACGTAGACGAAAAAAAAAAAATTAATAACATTGTTTTAGGATTGGACATAAAGTTTCAAGATTTACTAATACTTTGCTGTACATAAATTACTTGTTAAACCTATCCCATAAAAAAAGTGAAAGAAAGCGTAGAAAACTAGATCTGAAAAAATTATTAAAAACAAAACTTATTTACTTTAAACTTTTCATTTCATACGAGTAAATGGGAGGAAAGTTTCAATCTACATTAAATAAAAGAATGAATTAAATTATAATTAAATAAAATATATTTAAAGTATTTATTTTAAAATAATTAATTTAAAAATGTTAAAATAATTAATAAAATAAAGTAAATTCAATTTTTTGTTAATATATATTTTATGTTAAATAAATAAAAAATAAATAAATTGAATAAAATTATAAAATAATAATAATAATAATAATAATAATAATAAAATCTTAATAAAAATTAAAAAAAGATTAATAATAAATTTATAAAATAATAAAAAATAGCATAATTATAAAAATAAAATGCTAATAATATTAATGTTAAAAAATAAAAAATAGTAATATTATTATAAATAATAATTAAAATAATAAAATCATAGAATAATAATAATAATAAAATTATAAAGTAATATATTATTAACAATAATAATTTATTTTTAGCATTGATTTTATTTTATGAATTATACCTAATTTAATTTTATTTATTAAAAAAATCATTTTATAAATTATATCTATTATATAACTCACAAACTTTCCTTTCATTTCTTATAATCTTTTTCTTAATCCAAACACATATGTCCTTTCCACACACTTTCACATAAAATCCATTCATTTCTCACTCTTCAAATTTACTCTCTCAATTAAATAAAACATAAAAGTTAATATTAGAGAGTTTGATCATGAAAAGAAGTCTACAGAGCACTATTAATAAAATCGTTAATAGTGTCCAAAAAATCGGTCACTGAATTATCAAAATCGGTCACTAAATTAAGACAATGATCGATTTAGTTACCAAACACTTCAGTCGCTATTTTGTTGATTGTTGATATATAGTGATCAATTCTATGACTGAATCTGTGACCGATTCTCACTACTAGAAAAATCACTAATAGTGACCAAAAAATCGATCACAAAATGACCAAAATCAGTCACCAATTAAAACAGTGATCGATTTAGTGACCAAACGCGTTAGTCGCTATTTTGTTGGTCGCTGATATATAGTGACCGATTCTGTGACCGAATCTGTGACAGATTCTATGACTAATCTGTGATCGAATCTATGACCGAATATGTGACCGATTCTGTGATCCAATTAGTGATCGATACTGTGACCGATTTTAAAAATTAGCAAATATTATTTTTATTATAAAACAATTAAAAAAAATTATTTTTAAATCTATTATTCCTTTTATCATTTATATTATCCATCACTAATAATTTCAATTAGGTTGTAGATAAAGTGCACCGAGGAAGTTGAACCCATGAACTCTCACCAACTTTAGAGAACTTATAACTATCAGACCAAAACAGCTTTTGTGTCATGATACGATTATTATTATACTTATTATTGTCATTACAATTTTTATTAATATTATAATAATAATAATAACAATAATAACAATAATAATACTACTACTATTAATAATAATAATAATAATAATAATAATAATAGTAAAAAAATTCGGTCAACAATTCGATCACTAATTCGGTCACTGTCACTGATTTAGTCACTGATTCGGTCACCGATTCGGTCACTTATTTCGGTCACTAATTCGATCTTTTTCAAAAACTAGTTGACTTTTTAAGAAATTCAAAGTTGTTTAATAAACTGGATCTTTATTGACTTTACTGAGCAAGACAGTAGAATGAACCAGTAAACAAAATATAATCCAGTCACAGTACAATGCAGTAAGTCAAACAATTTTATCAGAATTTAAATGTAAGTGCGGAAGCAATTTAGTTAACTGCATAGAAACATAATAGACTGTATTAAGAACCATACAGGAAGAACAGATTAACTCCACGTTTATCAAGCTTGACTTATTAAGAACCTTTTTGTTAACCAATATGAACTTTGTTAGATGTATGAAAACGGTCTTTAATCAACAACAGTAAGAGATTTAGTTTTGTGGAAAAGTTAACTGATAAACAGTGAATTCAGCAAATTGCGAAACTGTAGTTTTTTAGGAAACTGATATACTGGTTCTTAACAGATTCAAAACAGTTTGGATTAAACTGTGTTAAAATGAAATAAAAGATTTTAGGTTGTTTTTAAAAAGATTTTCTGAAAATTATGAAGCTATTCAATTAGTAAGATTCGCTTAATTCTGAAAAACTCAAGAAATTCAGCAAGAACAATAAAGAGAGAGAGCAAGAGAGAATAAGGACACAACAGATTTTTATACTGGTTCACCCAACAGTAGGGCTACGTCCAGTCCCTTACACACAGTAAGGATTTCACTAAACTGATAAACCTAATCCAGTTTACAACGCTTGCCTACAGCAAGACAACACTGTACTCTGCAGCCAATCCCTGCTGACCTTACAGCAGACCAAGAAACACCACAGAATCCACTGTGTGCTTCAAGAACTCCCTTTCTGAAATCCACAGCAAGTAACGTTATACAAAGTCCACTGTATAACCCAGAAATGTCTCACTGCAACTCGCAGTAGACCACTGCTGATCCCACAACAGAAAAGGAAACCACGCAGAACCCCACTGTGCGTTTCACGAAGACCCTTGCTGAAACCCACAACAAGTCGTACCCTGTACAGAACAAAATTACCAACCCAGGCAATTCAAGAACGCAGAATAAATGTCAAAATAGATGATGGACGAACAAGGTTACTGCAATACAAACACTTCTATACAAATGAATACAAAAGAAACAAGTAAAGGTATAGAAGGCTTAGTCTTGATGATCAAATCAGCGAAGAACAGTCTCAGTCAGATGATAGCTTCAACAGCAGTTCAAGAAAACAGTTCTTGATGAAAACTTTGATTGATCTTTGATCACAAGACTCACGGGCGCATTTACTCTCTTTGAAAATCTCAAACTTTCGTGCTCAGAAAATGTTTAGAATAATTTTCGTTAACTTCCAAAATTTCGCGCCAGCTATTTAAACATAACTATCATTTAAAAATTCAGTCGATTGATTTTCCAAATAGTCGACTGTTTTTCCCCAGTTAGTTAAAACAGTTGTTCAAAACACAAATTTTGATTTTAATATTTTTCAAAACTTTTGTTAAATAAGAAAATATATGTGGAGCTTATCATTGATTGAGATTGCATGCATCACTGATTAGACCTCAAACTTACCCCACAACACACACTCCTAAGTTCTAGACCAAGTATTCAATCTTCATGAAATCTTCATGCATTCCACATATGCTCATAAGGTCTTGAACTTTTTCACTTGGTTGGCTTCATCAAATCATCATAGCAGCCCACTAGTGTTAACAACTACCAACAACATAAGCCAAGTCCGGTCTAGTGCACACCATAGCATACATTAAACTTCCTACAGCGAAAGCATATGGAACTCTATCCATGTCTGTCTTTTCTTCTTGAGTTGATGGACTTTGCTTGCAACTCAATTTGAAGTGTACCAAGAGGAGTGCTAACAGCCTTAGCCTTCTCCATGTGAAACCGTTGCAGTACTCCTTTGATGTATTTCTCTTGTGACAGCCAAAGTTTCTTCTCATTTCTATCTCGAATGATTCTTATACCAAGAATATGCTTTGTTGGTCCAAGATCCTTCATTGCAAATGACATCCTAAGTTGCTTCTTCAACCTGTCAATTCTAGAGGCATTCTGACCAACAATAAGCATATCATCAACATATAACAACAGGATAATAAAATCATTACTGGCAAATTGTTTAACAAAGACACAATGATATTAAGTGGTCTTCATGTATCCTTTCTCTCCCATAACAGCCTCAAACTTCTTATACCATTGTCTTGGAGCTTGTTTCAAGTCGTACAAGCTCTTCTACAGTCTGCTCACATAAACTTCTTTTCCTTTCACATGAAAACCTTCAGGTTGCTCCATGTAGATTTCCTCCTCAAGATCAACATGAAGGAAAGCAGTTTTTACATCCATCTGCTCTATCTCTAAATCAAGCCTAGTAGCCAAGCTCAAGATGGTCCTTATTGAAGACATCTTTACAACCGGAGAAAAAAATCTCATCATAATCAATTCCCTTCTTTTGCCTAAAGCCTTTAACCACCAATCTAGCCTTGTACCTCAGAGAAGAAGAATTTCCTTCATGCTTCAACCTATACACATCCACCTATTTTGTAAAGCTCTCTTGCCATTAGGTAGTTTCACAAGATTAAATGTTTGATTATCATGCAAAAATTGCATCTCATCTTGCATAGCATCAACCCATTTTTCTTTTCTTGACTATCCATAGCTTCCTCATAACATTCAGGTTCACCCTCATCTGTTAGGGTCACACATTCATACCTTGTTGAAGGTCGTCTCTCCCTAGTAGGCCTCTTAAGTGGAACTAAGGGATCTGCAAGTATTTCATGTGGATCATTACCAAAATCATCAATAGGAGCATCTGGATGATCTTTTACATGTTCATTATCTTGTTGAACTGGATCTCCATTAACTAAGTCACCACTTTGTTTTGACTCATCCTTTTCCATCTTCTCAATATCCTCAATAGTCTGGTCTTCTAGAAATACCACATCACGACTTCTCACAAGCTTCTTATTAACTGGATCATCAAGTCTAGCCATGTTCATCTTAACCATACCCAATGAAGATGCATTGCTTGGTCTTCATGTCCAACTTAGACCTTTCATCCTTTGGAACATGAACAAATGCTTTACAACCAAAAACACGTAAATGATCATAAGAGACATTCTTGCCAAACCAAACATTATCTGGAACATTACCTTCCAAAGCAACTGCAGGACTGAGATTGATCACATGAACTGCTGTGATCAAGGCTTCTCCCCAGAAACGCTTAGGTAGCTTTGCTTCATTAAGCATGCACCTAACTCTCTCAATGATTGTCTTGTTCGTCCTCTCTACCAAACCATTTAGCTGAGGTGTTTTAGGAGGTGTCTTCTCGTGCCTAATACCTTGCTGCTTGCAATACTCATCAAATGACCCACGATATTCACCACCATTATCTGAACGAATGCATTTAAGTTTCTTCCCCGTTTGTCTCTCAACCATGACTTGAAATTGCTTGAATTTCTCTAGACTTCGTTCTTTGTCTTCAAAGAATAAGCCCAAAGCTTCCTTGAGTGATCATCAATGAAAGTCACAAAATAAGCAGCACCACTAAAAGAATTTACTTCAAAGGACCACAAACATCAGAGTGTACCAACTCCAAAAAATCTGGTTTCCTTCAAGGAGGATGCTTCTTGAAAGATAGCCTTCTCTGTTTTCCAGCCATGCAATGAGAACATTTCTCCAATTCAACATTTTTCAAGCCTGAAAGTACATCCTTCTTTACTAGACAATTAAGTCCTTTCTCACTAATATGACCGAGTCTTCTATGCCACAAATCTGAAGCTTCTTTATTTTCAACTATATTCACTCTATCTTTTAAAATAGTAGATTGCATCACATAAAGTCTTGAAGTCTTGTTCCCCCGAGCCATAACCAAGTTGCCTTTGGTAAGCTTTTGTCTCCCATCACCAAAATAGTTAATAAAGCCTTCATTATCAAGCTTTTTAACCGATATGAGATTCAAACGGACATCCGGGGCATGTTTAACATCATTGAGTAGCAACTTTCACTCCAACATTTGTATGTAGGCAAACATCTCCTACACCAATCACCTTGGCCACGCCATCATTACCCATCTTAAGCACTCCAAAGTCAATTGAAGTGTAAGATGTGAAGAATTCCTTCCTTGGTGTGACATGTATTGAGGCACCACTGTCAATTACCCAACATGACTCATGAAATGCAACATTGATCGTACTCTCTTGACCCACAATGAGAAGGTCATCTAATGTAGCAGTGGACACACGATCACTATTATTTTCTTTCCTCTCTTGCTTGCCTTTGTTCTCCTTCTTCCAAAGAAAACACTGCTTCTAGATGTAGCCAGTTTTGTTACAGTAATGACATGTAAGATTCTTGTACTTTGATCTGGACTTGCTTCTATTTTTACTTTTACTCTGTGAACCTTTACTTTGAATTCTCCCCCTGTTTTCAGTAACCAACATCTCTAAATGAGATGAAGAACCTTGAGTCTTCCTTCTCACCTCTTCATTCAAGACGCCACCTTTGATGAGTTGCATGGTTACCACACCATTAGGAGAAAAATTAGTAATTGAGACCCGAAATGTCTCCCAAGAATCTGGTAGAGTATTTAGTAACCAAAGCCCTTGAACCTCATCTTCAAACTTGATACCCATGCTTAACAGTTGATCTAAAAATCCTTGAAACTCATTCAAATGGTTAGATACAAAGGAGCCTTCCTTGTATCTCAAATTAATCAAAATATTCAATAGATACAACTTGTTGCCCGACATAGAAGCATACAAGGATTCAAGCTTCTGCCACAAATCTTTAGCATTTGACTCATTAGCAATGTGTATCTATTGAAACTCATATTCAAACTTGATACCGATGCTTGACAGTTGATCTAAAACTCCTTGAAACTCATTCAAATGGTTAGATACAAAGGAGCCTTCCTTGTATCTCAAATTAATCAAAATATTCAATAGATACAACTTGTTGCCCGACTTAGAAGCATACAAGGATTCAAGCTTTTGCCACAAATCTTTAGCATTTGACTCATTAGCAATGTGATTGTAGACATTATCTTCTACCCATTGCCGAATAAAACCACAAACTTGTTGGTGCTCAAATTCCCATTCTTCCTCAGTCTTAGATTCTGGCTTGTGTAGCAAACACAACCAAGTGCAAATTTTTAACGAACAACAAATCTTTCATCTTGTCTTTCCAAAGATGATAATTACTACCATTCAAAGAAACCATTATGCTTGTATTTGCCTCCATCATTCAAGCAAGTTATGCCTAAGATTGAGCTTTGATGCTAACTATTGAGAATAAAACATAATCCTCTACTTGCCAGAACAAGAGGAGTAACACCAAGAATATAATGACTCCAGTAATAGCAATACTAATAATGACAAGAAATTAGAGAAACAACACACAACAAGATTTTTACGTGAAAAACCCCCTCAATGTGAGAAGTAAAAATCACGGGCACAAGCCAGTCGGTCAAGCTCCACTAAGATCAAATAATAATACAAGAGAGTCTCAATATAGCATATATTAATGCTTACATCCAGCCAATATATTGAAGCAACAAACTTCCAAAGTAGAGAACCAGAAAAAACTCACACTTCCTGCAGCACTTCAAAAAATTATCTCTCCCAGAATAAATTTCGAATCAACGATCCCAACGGTGAAACTGAAGAACAATGAATTTTGAAGCTTCTGTCAAAATATCATTTCGATCCAACGATTGACGAGGCAGAAATCATGATTTTACATAAGCATGTTGTACAACTCTAAGCATGGAGTTTTCTACTCTCTCTCTCACTCTTTGGCTGCATATGACAACTCTCTCTCTCTCTCTCTCTCTCCCTTAAACCCTATTTCCTAAGTAAGAAGTAAAGTGGGCTCTCCTAACTTTTGGGCGTTTCTTCACATAGGAAAGGAGCCCAACCCAACACAAGTCTATGATCCAAACATATATGTAAATTTACAAATGAACGTTTTCAATTCAGCATAATTCAATCATTCATAACTCAAATCAAAACTGCAATTAAAACAATTTGCAACAACAACAACATCATAAATATTTAAATTAAATTTTTACATATTCTCCTAATTTTATCTCTAATATCATAAGTTAATTTAAATTTCAATGGCCTCCTATACTAGTAAATGTCTTATTTTTTAAAGGATTTTATCTTAAAAATGAGAATGAGTTTAGAATGTTTAGAAATCTTTTAAATTAAATTTTTACATATTCTCCTAATTTTATCTCTAATATCATAAGTTAATTTAAATTTCAATAGCTTCCTATACTAGTAAATGTCTTATTTTTTAAAGGATAAAATGAGAATGAGTTTAGAATGTTTAGAAATCTTCTAAGTTGTTCTTAGGAAGCCAAAATTAACAAACAAAGACGTCACGATAAACTTAAACTACCAAAGATTAATCTTGTATCACCTGATCATTACATGTGGAAACTTCTATATTTATAGAGACAAAAGGAAAAAGAACTTAAAAGCTAAAAGCACTATAAAATTGACCTTAATCAAAATATGTTCTCAACTATATCCTTCCTTCTGATTTCGAAAGTGAGAAAGAAATTTTAGAAAACAAGTAGAGTTTTTAAAAAATTTATATATTGAAGATATGTTGATTTTGGATATGTAAAAAAAAGATTATTTAATTTTCTATTTTATATCCTTTAAATATTTCTTAAAATATAATTATCATTTTTTTATCAACTTTAGATTTCATCTTTAATATTTATAACATAAGTCTTTAAAGACAACTCATGTGGATTCATTTTTGGTAGATCAGCCAAACAATAGGATTGACCACTCTTCTGTCTCTAATTAACGGATAGATTTTTGTTTATATTTGTCATAATATATATATATATATATATATATATATATATATATATATATATATATATATATATATATATATATATATATATAACGTGTATTTTTTTATCACGTTTCTAAAAATAGAGTAACGTATTAATATTTATTTTGAGTGAGTTGGTTGAAGCAAATTAATGTCAATGAGTTTAGTGGACTAAAGATTTTTGACACCCTCATTCAAATATACACTGTGTGATAGCATTTATTAAAGACATTTTACACTCTCATTTTAAATACGGATTGACATGTAAGATAAAATTATTAACTTTTTAATAACTAATTTAGAATTACATATAAGATAAGATTTAATCAGTTTGCACGTAAAACAGATATCAATAGTACATAAAAATTAAACTCTTTTCTATAATATATTTGTAGAACGCTGAAAAAAAACTAGCAAGGAACGAAGAGAAAAGAAAAACTCAATGAGTTACATGATTAGAAGATAAATACTAGAATATATAACTCTTTTTAAGTTATTGCAGTTAGTTCTTATTTTCTTTCGTAAAAGTTTAATTCTTTAGTTTTTGTATTTAAACATATTTACTCTAATTTTCTTTTTCCTTTTTAAGGAAAAAGTACTGAGTGAAACACTGCGAAAAAGTTGCTAAACTCTAATATATTAATCACGTTGACTAACCAAATCAACCTCTTAGAGGATGTAAGTGTCGAAAATGAAGCACCATGAACCAAAATAGGTAGAAGAACAAAAGTAGCTTCTTATAACAGGCAAATCACACCTCTGCAAAAGTGTTTGACTTAATCTAAGAGAAGTTATGGAAATTTGGGGTGCCAAGTGTCTATCAAACATTTAGCATATTCTAACCCAACATTGTTCAAGGGTAGGTTTGGGTTTTTCCCAGTTCAACACTGTTATTGTTTTTTTTTTTTTTTATGTATTATAATATATAACCAAAATATTTAGGGTTTCTTATGAGAACACATACTCACATGTTTTTTTACGACAAAAAAATTAATACTAATATAATAATTAAAAAAAAATAACTCAATTTTTTTATATAGTACACATGCAGACACGACAAAATTTAAGTGATGAGTGCTATAAATGTCTTTTTTCTCTAAGAACTATTTCTTGTACTCAGTCATAATGCAAATGAATTAAAACTGTGGGCAAAAACAGGGGAAATGATTCCAATCCCATGCATGAATTTTATTATTATTTTGTACCCTTTAATTAGCATTTAGCATTTATATAAAGATCAGCAGATACTTTGCAAGTTAAGATTTTCTAAAGTTTTATCACTATTACATATATAGAAATATTGGATATAATGATAAACTATTTTGGTAAGAACACAATTCAGGAATATAATTATTATTAAAAAAAAAGAGTATATTCTCAATTGAGTAAGTCATCAAATAGACCTCATGAGAATGGGCATAATCAATCCTCTAAAAGATGATATGCATGATATATAAATATGTCAGAATCTAAATTCAGTGTCTCTTCCGAATATTTTATTAACTACCAAAATTTGGGATATAACTCTCTATTTAACACCCAATGAGAAACGCAAAACATTTTGCCCCACTAAAGATAAGATCTTTCCTTAAAAGATACTATTACAGATTCCAAAATTAATAGTTAAAGAATAAGATATAATACACTTTTAAAGATATATAATACACATATGCAATAAATTGCTAATGGACATATAAACCTTAGTTTAAGAGTAACTAAATAAAAATACGAAAACAAAAACGCCATTAAAATGACCATAAAGAATTTTGCAGATAATTTCTTTTATAGTGACAACATGTATCCCAAATAGGACCATAAAGAAATCAATTATTTAATTTCGCATTAGATGAAATAAAAATATGAATTCATTATTCACACCTAAACTGAACGTTTTTAAATAATTTTTATTTTTACATTTCAATATTGGATATAAAATAACTGATGTTATTTGGTTATAAAATATTAAGGGAAAAAACAGGATATAAAAACCATATTGTTAGAATAAATAAAATGTTGTAAACGCAATTGAATATCATTTTTAGCAATGGGTGGTGGAAATGAAGGAGGTGTTTAGGTTAAAAAAATAACTGTTGAAGATTCTGACATTTAACATGTGTGAACTCAGAAGCAAGATAATCTAAGGCATGTTTGGATGTTTCAATTTTTGGTTTGCCATACATCTTCAATCTTGACTGTGCAAAGAACCACCGAACTGTGCTCAACCGAGTACACGTGTTTCAATATTTTTTTGTTTTGTTTTTAAAACTACCCTACTTTATGTTATTTTTATTCCATGCATGGAAATCTCCTCCAACTACAACACCACCAAAAAGAGAGAACTACCAAAAAAAGAGAGAGATATATATGTATATATAGAGAGAAAAAAGAAAAGAGAGTGATGGTTAGTTCTAGCTCATCTTCTTTGGTGCCTATTGAGTAGTAGCAGCAACAACAAACAACAACAACCCATCTCTCAAAATTGGATTTTTTTTTTTTTCCATTGCACCCCCATTAATTTTGTTTGCTTGGGAAACACAAAATTGAGGGTCTCGTGTTGTACCTTTTCTTGGGTCCAATCGTTGTACTTATGGAACCGTCGCATCTGAACGCTTTGATGCTCTTTTGATCATCACCTGGTCAAAAAGGAAGAAGCTTTGTGATCTGCTTTTTTGAACTTGATCTGAATTTGTGGCTTGCACCCCCTCCCCCCCGTGTGTTCACATGATCATGGAATGTGTATATGCATATAGTCCTTGCGGATTTTGAGGTAAGTGTTAAAAAGTTTGTTGATCTTGTTTTGTTTTGCTTGGTGGGTATAATAATATTTGGATTAGATTCGTTCATTATTCACGATGTCGTATCAATCAATGGATGAGAGAAAGTTCGTGTGCAAGTATTGCAGCAAGAGGTTCCCGTGTGGGAAGTCTCTTGGTGGCCACATCAGGACTCACATGATGAGTGAGAATTCAGCTTTAGGGAATGCAGAGAGGAACAATGCTACTAATGGTATGTTCAAGTTGAATGGAGGGGGAAAGAGGAAGAGGGATTTGGGGTCTGAAGAAAATGGTGGTGGTGCTAGTCGGGGGAACTATAACGTCATTTATGGGCTTAGAGAGAACCCCAAGAAGACCACGAGGTTTGTGCATTCCAACTCCAGTTTGCAGCATGACAAGTTCTGCAAAGAATGTGGGAAGGGATTTCTGTCATTGAAGGCTCTTTGTGGCCACATGGCTTGTCACTCTGAAAAGGACAAGGGAACCAACAGGTTTGAGAGCAGTTCTGGTGGGTTTGCTGAGAAGCAGAAATTGGTTATGGATAGTCAATCTGACACTGAAACTTCTACGCCAAGGAGGTCCAAGAGAATGAGGTTCAAGACCCTTAGCAGTAGCAACAACCAAGCTCAATCTTCTGTTTCGGAGGTTGAGCAGGGTCAAGAAGAGGTGGCTAGGTGTTTGATGATGTTGTCCAAGGATTCTAGCTATAAGGGTCGTTTTGCTTTGTTCACAGAGTCTTCTGATAACAACTCGGTTGTTCTAGAGGCAAAGTCACCTTCTCCGGAAGGCAAGGTCACTGTGATGAATAGTAATGGTAAGAATTTTATTATGTCTAGTGCTTATGTTGAGAAGAAGTTGGAGCAGCCCAAGAACTTGAAGTTTAAGTATGCTGAAGCTGGCTATGATTCTGATAATTCAGATTCTGGGTATTTTAGATATGGTCCTAAGGAGGTTGACTCCACTGATTCAAATAACGGGAATTTCAAGAATGAGGCTAAGTCTTCGAAAGCAGGGTACTTATCTGGGTTTGAGGATTGTGATGTTGAGTCGAGAAAAGTGCTAAGCAGGGGAAGAAGCAGGAGCATTGAATTTAAGAAATTTGTTTTGGAGGATTGGGAGAATGATAGACAAGATGGTGGGGATGCAAGGAAATTTGATTCAAAAAAATTTAAGAAATCCAACTATGATTCCCTTGGCCAAAATTTAGGTGGGGTTTCTGGCAGGAAGATGGGGAATGGTTTTGCCAATGATAAGGTGAACAAGTACCAGTGCTTAACCAGTGAAAGAGACTATGGTTATGATGATTCTGCTTATGAGAGTGATGAAAACAGCACAGACACTGATTCTTATCCAGCTCCAAAGGCGTATAGCAACAGGAACCTCAGTGGTCAAAAGGGGAAGAAGAAAATGAAGTCAAAGAAAAGCAAGGCACATGAGTGCCCAATCTGCAACAAAATTTTCAGGTCTGGCCAAGCCCTGGGGGGCCATAAGAGATCCCATTTTATTGGAGGTTCTGAAGAGAACACCCTTGTGATAAGGCCAGGTGCTCCTGCTGCTCCTTTCCTCATTGATCTCAATTTACCAGCACCAGTTGATGAATAGGGAGAAACTGTGCCATTGCATCCTGGATTTTGCAACATTTTGAAGCAACTGTTGTTGAGGAAGCTGAATATTTGGAATTCTAAAAGTATTGTCTTTATCCCATATGATGAAAGCAATGACAATGTACAAACAAGTGGGTAATTTGATTTTGTTCCCAAGGCCTTAGATCCATTATTTTGTGAGGGGTAGTCTTTCTTTTCATGTTTATAGAGCATGAGAACTTTCTAGTTTCTCAATTGATATTTTTTTGTTATTTCCTTTGTCAAGTACAATTATATACTCATGGAATTATGTTCTTTTCATGCAAATGTTACTTCACCCTTGGTTGGCTCAATGAATTTTTGTCTTCTAGTGTTGGGGTCTTTCAATTTTTCATCTTAGAGAAATGTAGGTGACATGGGATTACTAAAAGCCATGTACCAGAACTAAAGTAATAGTAGTTCATTTTGAACTGTATATTTGCAACCAACACCTTTAATGCTATGAAAGTGGTTGAAAACTAAAAATTGTCCTTGGAGGTGGTGGTTGCATTCCCAAGGTTGGTAAATGGTAATTCTATGTTTTCCTAAACTAAAATTGAAAAATATCTTTAAAACTTAGCTAAGGCACATAAATATCTCGTGCCCAAGTGGTTCCTTTAACATAGATCTTAGCACTGGTCAAATCCTTATGCTTGTGATATGTGGAACAATTTGGAAGGTGAAGCTGTAAGAAGAGCCGAACTAGTTTCCTCACCAAATTTTTTTAGTTCAACTTGTCCCTTTCCTTAGCCATTGAAAAAAAGTGGTTGTTGTTGGATCATTCTTTAGGTTGAAGATCTAACCATGAATAATTACTTAGTAGAACTATGAGGAAACAAAACAAGCTTCTTTATCATTGAAGATAAAGTTTGAGGGTTGAGATGGTTCTAAGGTGACCCACCAGTTAAGGTAGTAAGACTCATAATTGCTCCATGTACAACTTTCTAACACATGTATCTTAATAGCATGAGATTTTGTACACCTTTTTGGTCATGTTGGTTCCTTTATATTTTGTTGACTATGTTTCCATTCTGAGTCCTTGAGGTTGTATGAGAGGACCACTTGTATTTTACTAGCTCTTGGTAATGGTCACATGTGGGCTCAATCAGTAGAATCCATAGGCACTCAAGAAGAATCAAACTCGTATTTCAACAGAATTATATGCTCCTTTGGGATGTTGAATCATTGTGGGGAAAGAACCCCACAAAGGGGTGCCTTAATTTTTGCACATAGATTGATGAATACCAACTAAATGCTCACTCATGCAAAAATAAAAAATATTGAATATTTTTCAGTAGGGATTTTGGGGTCTTGTAAACATATGTGTACTTTTTTTTTTAAAGGTAGTTAATAGTTTTTCTTTTTACATTATGAGCTGTGAAATTTTCTTTACGTTCTTCATAAGGGTAAATTCACATGTTGGCTGATGCCATAGCAATAGTTTGAAAAGAAAAATAGGAAACAGAAAATAAAAATAAATGGGGTCATATAAGATACTTGGTGGAATTGGAACTGAAAATTGATCACTTCTTAATTGAATATGTAGGTCATGAGTGACTCAGAGTCATCATCATGCTTAGTTAACAAGGACAAGTGCTGTCTCCATTCCTCATAAAAGTATCTGCTAAATGAGCAACTTTTCTAATTCTTGTTAAGACAAAATATGCATGTTGAAGGTTGAGATGCTCTGGTCTACCTTACAGAGGGAATCACAATTCACAGAATCATTTTGTTTTGTCAAATTGGTTTAATGAACCCTCTTATTAGGACATTTTTCAGTGTTGATATAAGGGTAGTGGAGCATGTGTGAGTACCCGTTTTATGGAAAAAAAAATCATTATCTCAATGGTAATATCTCATGGAAGAAAAAAGTTACAGGGCATGTTCTTGTTTTTCAAGGTGCATATAAGTGTGCTTCCATTTTTATTATTTCCCTTTCATTTTCACTTTCAGCTTTTCCATCGAGCCACTTTCTCTGTGTTGATTGTGAAAGGAAGGATATTGTCCTTTGTCATATGACACAACGTGTTTATTGGTTTGTGAATAATGCACCTCTTATTTTTTTAACATATTCTTTATAATCGATTAAATATTCTAGAAATTACAAATTCTGATGAAATTTATATTTTATTCAATGATTCTCCATCCTACTTTTATAATCTATAATAAACTTTAGCTAGTAGTAATAAATTGTGTTAGAAATAATGTGTTACCAATTATATATAGAGTAATGTTACGTTGACACTGGTGGTGGATTACCCCCACTTGACACCGGGGTAATTGTGTCAAAGTGGCTTACGTGGCAGGGACAAAGTTGAAAGACAAAAGTGAACAAAGCCCTTGTACTCTCTCTCAAAATCCGAAAAGTCTCTCAGTCTTCGGCCTCCTCTCAATCTCCCACCTTCCGCCTCCTCTCATTTCAAAGCTCTCAGTATTCCGCCTCCTCTCAGTCTCGCGCTCTCTCAGTCTCGTTCAGTCTCAGCCTCCTCTACACTCTCGGTCTCTGCACTCTCGCTCTCGTTCACTTTCGCTTTCGCTCAGGTCGCTCTCTGCATTCTTCGTCTAAGCAAAAGCTTCGTTTTTTATTTCGTTTTCGTTTGAAAAGCGTGTAAAGGTTGCTCTTTTAAGTGATTGCTCATGCAAAAGGATGTTTTTTTTTTTGTTTGTTGAATGATTTGCGTGTAAAGTTTTGGTTTTTATGCGATTTTTGGTGGAAAAGGAAGTCTTTTTGGTCGTTTCACTGTTTTGTTCTGGTTCTGAAAAGGTTTTTGCGTTTAGGGTTTGATTTCTGTTGGTTTTGAAGTAAAGTTTGTTCTTTTATGTCATTTACATGATCGTTATTGGTTCTTGGTGGAGAAAAAAATGTTTTTTGTAAGTGTTTTAAGTGATTTTTCATGAAAAATGATGTTTTTGTTTGTTTGTCATTTGATTTCCATGTAAAGTTTGTGTTTTTATATGCTTTTTGATAGAAAAGGAAGTCTTTTTGGTGTTTTGTTCTTCGTCGTTGCTAGAATATAAAAAATTTTTGCGTTTAGGGTTTGATTTTCATTGGTGGTTGAAGTAAAGTTTGGTCCTTTGTGTGATTTACAGTGTTCTTCTTGGTTGTTAATAGAAAAGGAATGATTTTTGTAAGGGTTTTAGGTTTGTAATGTTTGAATCTATTTGTTTTGGCAAGTGATGAACACATGTGTGTTGAGTCGCCAAAACATGAAATAAGGTGTCCTCTCGTTAAAGAAGGGTAACCACACGTGTTTTGTCAAACAATAAGTGGTTATGAGCTTACAAAAAATCAGTGGTTACCCATGTCCTAACGAGGGGACACCTCAATACAAGCTTTGGCTACTGATGACAATGACAATTATTTTACAAAACCTCACTGGTTACCCCTTCATTCATGAGGGGACACCTTAGTTATAGTTTTGGCGACACACGTTGGTGTTGTTTATGTGTTGATGTGTTCATGTGTATAGTCGCCAAAACTTGAGGGAAGGTGTCCCCTCGTTAAAGAAGGTGCAACCTCTGAATAATGCAATGTTAAAACCATTACTAATGCACACAGGCTAATTTGGTGTTTGAACATTGATGGCTAGAAAGGGAAAAAATATATTTAATGGTCGCGTTACAGTTTTGTTGTTAGTTCTTGGTGGAAAAGATGTATTTAATTTCATCAATGATAGCCTCAACATAGATATTCATAGCCATGTACCAGACGACCTCCATTTAAAAGATTAAAGTCAAGAGTGCATTCGAGTCCTTATATGACATGACCACTCTCCCACCAGCAACCCTAGCAGGAAACCCACCGCCATCCCTAGCACCAACCACAACAACAAGCTAGAAGACAGAGGCAGAAGCACCCACCATTTAAAGAAGTTGAACAAAGACTCCAACAAAGATGATGATTCTTAAATCCTCTAAATTAGGACCTCCTTTTACCACACCCTAAGAAAAGAAAAAGGTTTGTAAGGGTGGTTTAAGGAATGTAAAAAGTCGCAACAATTAATTGTTGTTAATGTAAATTGAACAAATTTTTATTAAAGAATTGAAATTGATATTGCATCATCTTGTTATTTAAATTGTTATTTACATATGTGTTCAATGTTGTAACATATGACTTCTTTGGGCAAATGTTGCATCATATTGCTTTAAATTGTTATTTAGTCACCAAAACGTGAACTGAAGTGTCTCCTCGTTAAAACATGGATAAACCAAGATGTTTTGTAACTTGATAGATGTTATTTATACACACATGTGTGTCAATTTAACATATTTTGGTACATAAAAGAGTTATGGAAGCAATTCATAGGGTTGTAACTGAAGGACATAAGAAGTTAAAATGCCACAATTATTGTAATGCATTTAGTCGCCAAAACGTTAACTGAGGTGTCCCCTCGTTAAAACATGGGTAACCCATAATGTTTTGTAAGTTGACAGATGTTATTTATCCACACATGTGTGTCAATTTATCATATTTTAGTACATAAAAGGGTCATCCAAGCAATTCACAGAGTTGTAACTGAAAGACATAAGAACTTAAAATGCCAAATTGGTCGTACTGCATTTAGTCGTCAAAACGTTAACTGGGGTGTCCCCTCATTAAAACATGGGTAACCCATGATGTTTTGTAAGTTGACAAATGTTATTTATACACACATGTGTGTCAATTTATCATATTTTATTATATAAAAAGGTCATCCAAGCAATTCACAAGTTGTAACTGAAGGACATAAGAACTTAAAATGTCAAATTGGTCGTACTGCATTTAGTCGCCAAAACGTGAACTGAGGTGTCCTCTCGTTAAAACATGGGTAACCCTTGATGTTTTGTAGGTTGACAAATGTTATTTATGCACACATGTATGTCAATTTAGCATATTTTGGTACATAAAAGAGTCATGGAAACAATTCACAGGATTGTAACTGAAGGACATATGAACTTAAAATGCCAAAATGGTCATGATGTATTTAGTCGCCAAAGCATCTACTGAGTTGTTCCTCGTTAAAGCTTGAGTAATCAGTTGCAGATGCTGACTCCTGTGTGTTTCCTAGCGATGTGAGGAGTGACACAAATCCACCAGATTGAACAGTATACACCTGTAAAGACCATGTCAGCAAAATATATCACGAATCGTTTGATGGATGTAACACAAAATACAACACCAGATTCATGCAAATGTGTAAATTTGTATGTAACACGAACCATTTGTGTTTCGTAGTTCATTATGGATACTGTTATTCTTGTGTTTTGTTCATCAGTCGCCAAAGCTTGTACTGAGCTATCCCCTCATTAAAACATGGGTAACCACTAATTTTTTGTAAGCTCGGAACCACTTATTGTTTAATAAAACACGTGTGGTTACCCTTTCTTTAACGAGAGGACACCTTAGTTCATGTTTTGGCGACTCAACACACATGTGTTCATCACTTGCCAAAACTAACAGATTCAAACATTACAAACCTAAAACCCTTACAAAAGTCATTCCTTTTCTATCAACAACCAAAAAGAACACTGTAAATCACACAAAAGACCAAACTTTACTTCAACCACCAACGAAAATCAAACCCTAAACGCAACTTTTTATATTCCAGCAACAACGAAGAATAGAACACCAAAAAGACTTCCTTTTCTATCAAAAAGCATATAAAAACACAAACTTTACATGGAAATCAAACGACAAACAAATAAAAACATCATTTTTCATGAAAAATCACTTAAAACACTTATAAAAAACATTCTTTTCTCCACCAAGAACCAATAACGATCATGTAAATGACATAAAAGAACAAACTTTACTTCAAAACCAACAGAAATCAAACCATAAACGCAAAAACCTTTTCAGATCCAGAACAGAACAGTGAAACGACCAAAAAGACTTCCTTTTCCATCAAAAATCGCATAAAAACCAAAACTTTACATGCAAATCATTCAACAAAAAAAAAACATCCTTTTGCATGAGTAATCACTTAAAAGAGCAACCTTTACACGCTTTTCAAACGAAAACGAAATAAAAAATGAACTTTTTGCTTAGACGAAGAACGCAGAGAGCGACCTGAGCAAAAGTGAGAGTGAACGAGAGCGAGAGTGGAGAGAGCGAAAGTGTAGAGAGCGAGAGTGTAGAGGAGGCTAAGACTGAACGAGACCGAGAGAGTGCGAGACTGAGAGGAGTAATGATACATTGACACCTACACGTGGCATACATTCAGTTGACACTACTGATGTGGTGAAAAATATTAATTTTTTAAACTAACGTGTAAAAGATTCAAGTTTAGAAATGAAAAGTCTCTCTCGCCTTCTCCACTTTCACTTTCTCACTGTTTTGACTCCTTCATTCTCATTGCTCTCTCACTCTCATGCTCTTCCGTTCTCTCATTGCTCTCACGCTCTCTCGTTCTCTCATTGCTCTCGCTCTCTGATGCTCTCTCCACTCTCTGACTCTCTCCATCCCTCGGTTCATCGTCGGTTTAAGGTAAAGGTTGGGTTTTTATATCATTTATGTTTGAAAAAGAAGTAAAGGTTGCTCTTTTAAGTCGTTTTTGTTGTTTGTCATTTGATTTTTGTGTGGAGTTTGTGGTGGTTGAAGTAAAGTTTGGGTTTTTATGTGTCAAAAGTTGCTTTTTTTTCGTTTTCCATCAAAAGTTGTTAAAGGAGAGTCTTTTATGAGGTTTTCATGGAAAAGGAAATGTTTTTCATCCTTTAAATGTTGGTCTTGTATGATTTTCGTATGGGGTTTAGGTTTTTGGAGTAAAGGTTGCTCTTTTATGGAGTTTTGAATGAAAAGGGAAGATCTTTATTTGGTTTCACGGTTTAGGGTTTTGAGAAATGTCTTTATTTGTATGATTTTTATTAATTTGTGGTTATTTTTCTTCTGTTTTTCATCAAAAGTTGTTAAAGGTGCGTCTTTTACGAGGTTTTCATGGAAAATGAACTGTTTTTCATCGTTTAAATGTTGGTCTTGTATGATTTCTGTATGGGATTTAGATTTATGGAGTAAAGGTTGATCTTTTATGGGGTTTTTAATGGAAAAGGAAGATCTTTATTTGGTTTCACAGTTTAGAGTTTTGAGAAAGACCTTTATTTGTATGATTTTTGTTAAGGGTTTAAGGTTTAGAGAAAGACAGACTGTGATGTGTGCTGGGAGAAAAATGACAATAAGTACTGGGCTAAGGATTGATTGGGTTTGGAAACACATGAACGCATGAACATATCTTACCTGTGTCGCCAAAACATGAATTATGGTGTCCCCTCATTAATGAAGGGATAACCTCTGATTTTTCTGTAAGGTGACAATGATTTAATTATTTTACAAATCACCATTGGTTACCCCCTTTAGTAATGAGGGGACACCTGCGTTCAAGTTTTGGCGACACAAGTCAAATATGTTCATATGTTCATGTAGTTAGTCGCCAAAACTTGAACGAAGGTGTCCCCTCATTACTAAAGGGGTAACCAGTGATGTTTTGATAGTACAAATGGTTTGATGTTAGTTGGTCTTATGGAATTATTTTGGTTTTTGCAGGATTACAAATGGCGTCTTCTGATGTTCTTATTCGTGATAGATCCGAATTGGAGAATAAGCTTTGATTTGTAGTATGCATAATTGTTTTTTATCATGAAATATTTTGTCATGTAATGTCTATATTGACTGGTTTAATTATATGTAGGACTGTTTGTGAGTATACCATTGTTGCAAGACTAAATATCTTGTGATGGTCAATAGCATGTTTATCTGATGACTAGAAGGCGTGCATAAAAGGAACTCCTTTTGGTTGGCTTCTCATGGTTGATAGAGATTTGCAAATAAGGAGGATGTTTGTTAGGGAGCTGTGTTGTAGATTTGTTGAAGAATAATTATGGTTTTAAAATTAGGTCCCCAAGTATTTTCCTTTACATTAATTGATGTTTGTATAGCTATAGGGTTGAGAATTGCGGGAGAGAGGGTTGATCTGGAAAAGGAATCAAGTGACTCCTAACTGAGGAGTTTATCTGGTTCTAATTGTATTATTATTACAATGATTTATCAGAAATTACTTAAACGTGTAACTGATTTTATAGTTG
>Ga0209700_103289_pt1 | contig 31214 bp, 20 predicted proteins | sample SiratroredBW_FD_187528 | JGI IMG/M metagenome (GOLD analysis project Ga0209700, IMG submission 187528) | Root nodule microbial communities of legume samples collected from California, USA - Siratro red BW (SPAdes) (version 2) | ecosystem: Host-associated > Plants > Roots > Nodule | place: USA...
CTAAGGACCAAGACCTAAACACCCAACTATCTTCATGTTGGCACAAAGTCTTCACTTGAATAATTCTGGTCCAGGTTGGTTCCAACAGATTCTTCATGAGGCAGTCTTCATCAGCTTCATATGCTAGGCCTTGGTGCTTACAATATTGACTTCATCAAATCACGTGCTTAGCCTTGGTGCTAACACTCTGCCCTTATTCAGTTTTTTCTGTTTGACTTCATTCTATATTTTCAGGTCTCTACCATTGTTGTGTAGACTCTTCTCCACTATAGTTGTGCACACACTGCCATTGTCTCTACTTTTCAGGTTCGTCCACTCAATTTTTCTATTTAATTAATTTACTTTGTTGGTGCTTTATATTAGTTTGTACACTAGGATGATGTTAGGGAGATCTAGATTATAGCACTGTAATTGTATCGCGTTTATCATGACGAGTTGGTATTGAGTCCAGAGATGTTCGATCCCCGACATTTTATGTTTTGTCTAACATTTATGTTTATCATAACATGTTGGTATTGAGTCTGGGGATGTTCGATCCCCAGCATTTTATGTTTTGCCTAATATTTATGTTTATCATGATGTATTGGTACCGAGTCCAGGGATGTTCGATCCCCGACTTTTATGTTTTCTATTATGTGTGGGTATGAGTCCGGGGATGTTCGATCCCTAGCAATTGTAGGTTTCATTTGTGTTTTGTTTAATATGTATGATGTCTTTTTTGTAAACGTAGTCATGGATCGAAGTTGGATAATTGCAAGTCGAATCAGTGATGAGTATGAGAATGGCTTTGAAGAGTTTTTACAATTTGCTAAGAGGAATGGAATAGGAGTAAATAACAAATATTATTGTCCGTGTGTGAATTGTGTAAATATGATAAGACAACATATTGAGTTGATACGAGAGCATGTTCTGTGTGATGGTTTCTTGAAAAGCTATACAATATGGACTTGGCATGGTGAAGTTTTGGAGCAATATTCTAGCAAATCTACAACTGAATGTGAATATTCTAATGTATATTCTAAGGATTGCATGGAAGACATGATTTGTGATATTGGAGAAGATAGTTTCCACCAAGCACATGTGTATGATTCATTGAAAGATGATTTAGTCACATAATTGTATCCCGGTTGCTCTACTTTTTCCCGCAGTATTGTGATTATTTAATATCAAGGCAAGAAATGGATGGATTGATAAAAGTTTAACCGAATTGCTAGAATTTTTTCATCAAATACTTCTATAAGGTAATACATTGCCAAGCAGTCACTATGAGGCGAAGAAGATATTGTGTCCAATGAGTATGGAGTACCAAAAAATACATGCTTGTCCCAATGATTGCATATTGTACAGAAAAGAGTTTGAAGGATTGCATAAGTGTCCTAGATGCGGGTTTCAAGATACAAAGTGAAGGATGATGACGGTGATGATGATGACATGAAAAATGGTCCTCCAACAAAAGTATTGTGGTATCTTCCAATCATACCAATGGAAGAAAATGTGATGGGTTGTTACGACATGCTGCCGATTCACCACAATGGAAGAAAATTGACTCTTTGTATCCTGAGTTTGGAAGAGATCCAAGAAATCTCAGACTTGGTCTTGCAACAGATGGTATGAATCCATAGGATAATTTAAGTAGTAAACATAGTTCATGGCCTGTTTTGCTAATTATTTATAATTTGCCGTATTGGTTGTGCATGAAGAGAAAGTATATGATGTTGTCTATGATGATATCAGGACCAAGGCAACCCGGAAATGACATAGATGTTTACCTAAGTCCTTTGATAGAAGATTTGTGGTTGTTATGGGATGAAGGCGTTGAGGTTTTTGATGCATATGAAAAGGTCAATTTCAATTTGTGAGCATTGTTACTATGGACTATTAATGATTTTCCAGCATATGGAAATCTTAGTAGCTATAGTGTCAAAGGACATCATGCTTGCCCAATATGTGAAGAGAACACGAGTTACCATTAACTAAAATATGGGAGGAAGACATGTTACATTGGCCATCGAAAGTTTTTGAAACATAATCATCCTTATCGTAGGTTGAAAAAAAGATTTTAATGGCTGTCAGGAAGACAAAACTACACCTCCACCCTTAACTGGTGTCAGAGTTTATAATCGAGTAAGCCACATTGAAGTGACTTATTGGAAAACTGTCAAGCATAGTGGGGTGAAAAACATATGGAAGAAGAAATCGATCTTCTTTGAACTTCCATATTGGTCCAAGTTAGATGTTAGACATTGCATAGATGTAATGCACGTGGAAAAGAATGTTTGTGATATTATAATTGGGACATTGTTAAACATTAAAGGAAAGACAAAGGATGGAATAAATGCTCGTAAAGATCTGGTTGAAATGGGTGTTCGGTTGGAGTTACAACCACAACCTCATGGTAAACGAACTTACTTACCACCAGCATGTCATACCCTATCAAAATCTGAAAAGATCGGTTTTTGTAACTGCTTGCGAGGAGTTAAGGTACCACAAGGATACTCTTCAAATATCAAAAGCCTCGTCTTAATGGAAGATTTGAAACTCATGTGGCTACTACGTCATGCATTGGATGAAGACCATAGTCGAAGCCCATATCACCAACTCTTGGGAACAGGTATGAAAGTGTTCAAATTAGATAAAATTATGATGAGCATATGATGGTAACTACTAACACAATTATTCTATTTCAAATGTTCATAGATCCAGACCCAATTGAACACAAGTACATAGAAGATATTCGGACATAATGGACAACTTACTTCATTGAGAAGAGAAATGAAATCTTATAGTAAACTTGTAGTAAGTTGTAGTATATTGTAATAACTTTCTATTATAATGTATAGTATAATGTCTAGTAATATTTTTCTAAGTTGTAGTATATTGTAACAACTTTCTAGTGTATGCATATATAGACTTATATAATGTTTGTGTCAATACTTAGAATTGTTGTGTTTGTGGAAACTTGAATTCTGAATTGAGTATGTGTTGTATTGGAGATATTGGACTTTGAATTTTGAATTGAGTATGTGTTGAATTGGAGATATTGGATTTTGAATTTTGGTTTTGGTAGTAGCAAATGAATTTTGGTTGTGGAGCAGCAATTGAATTTTGGTATTGGGCAGCAGCAAATTGCTACCGCCATTTAAAAAAAAATCTAACAATCACGTTTGTATGTGCCATACCAGCGCGATTCCCTCTACAACCGCGCTAGTATGTGCCAGTTTTTGTTATTTTTGCACACTCTGAGCCATTTTTTAACGCGGTTTCTGAAGAACCACGGTGGTATGTCATACTTTCCATCGTGGTTGTACAACCACGTTTGTATCTTCAATACTTTTTATCGCGGTTGAATCCATTGCGGTTGCACAACCGTGCTTGTAACCCTTATACAACCGCGATTAAATGTCTTTTTTCTACTAGTGTATTGACCGTCAATTCTTTGATTAATCAAATAAACAATACTTGCTTTAGCCAAAAGGTTCTTAAGACAACCAACGAATCATGTTCTATTTCAATATATAAGCTTTCATTAGATATTCTGATTCAATTCTAGATTACAAAAGATATTTTCCAATATCCCAAGAATCAAAGATCATGTAATGGATGATAATGCGATGGGTGATCAAGCCACAACAAGCATTAAGCACAAAAACGAAATATTAACATTTGAATGAAAAGACATATATATGAACTCAAAAATCAGTTACATGAGAGTTTAACTGGTTATATTAACAATATGAAAAGGATGAACAAGAAGAAATATGGATATACAAAGAGGAGGAAATAAAACCTGTCAAACCCTACCCGTCATCCAAAGATATATTTTGATATCCTAAGCCAACTCAAGACAAAGTGCCGAAGTGTTAACTCTAATGCAAAAAGTTCTTTAGATATAGCAATCTTTTGTGATGCTCGCCCGACCGAACTTTAATGGCGTCAATCCTAGTGACTCTCGTGGGCCAATTGGTACCCAACCCAACTTAGGTGGTGTTGGACTCAATTCAGAGTTTATATACTTATAAATATTTGAAAAAACACATATTTGAATGTGTTTCTTTGAAAACATAGAACACTTGTAATGTAACTACTATAAAGTTTATATACTTATAAATACACATTTGAATCGTCCTTTCATTTCAGTTAATTTAAAATTTTAATATTATTAAAATATATAAAAAAAATTGTCATTCCCGTATGTATATTTTATTAACCTTAACAGATAACATATATGAATCTTATTACATTGGGTGGGAATATACAACCACCGTAAGCTTGTGTATTTAACAACCAGACATTATGAACTTTTCTATTGCGTCGGTTTAATTGATCTTTCATCTCTTTCCAGAAACAAAAGGATATAGTGTAACTATACTAAGAATTGAAGGATTCTTTAAAATGATATGAAGGCTGGGATTGCTTATTTACAAAGATACACAGTTCGGAAAGCAATTAAAAACAAAGTCCTTTATATTTGAACTAATATGTAGAATTTGTTCCACAGTAAAAGTAAGCATACATGTATCTGATACCATAACGAAAAATAAAAGAAAGGAACTCTAGACAAAACTTTTCTTCAATACCTTCAGCTACAGATAAATACACGTATGATTTAAGCGCCACTTTTAATTAAAAACAAGAATGAAATGCACACACTACGTTATTGATTTAAAATTACAACACCAAGAAACATATATCTATATCATATAGTGGCATTTGGCTGTAGAAACCCGAACTAAATTGTCATACAACAGTGGCATTACTTGAATTTTGAACTACTTTGTTAATCAGAGACTTTGATTAAACTGGAACCGTCCTAGCAGACCCTGTTGTCTCTACAGCCTCAGGGCCTTCTTCATTCTCCCCACTCAATTCTTCCAGTGATTTTCCCTTTGATTCTGGCACTAACAAGGTGAAGACCATTCCAAAGAAGTTGACCACACCAAGCACAATGAGAGAGTTCTTAACCCCAATACCAGTTGGGTAACCTTGATCAACCTTTTTGGGGTCCGTACTCTGTGCAGCATACAAAAATCCAAATGCACCCACAATTGCTCCTGCCTTTCCTGCAGCAGCTGAGATTCCATGACAGGTAGATCTTAACCTTGCTGGGAAAATCTCTGCTGGGACAACAAATGTGGTGGCATTTGGACCAAAATTGGAGAAGAAAAAGGTGAGGGAGTACATTACAACAAATCCAATTCTGTTTTCTTTCTTGGTCCAGTGATTGTAAGGTATGGCAAGAGCAAACATGAAGACAGTCATGAAGAAGAAACCCATCAATTGGATGGCGAAACGGCCCATGTAATCAATCAAGAACACGGTAAACCAGTACCCGGGCACAGTGCTGCAAAGTGCTATAAGTGTTTGTGCTCTTGCAATCCTATAAACCTCATGGATTGCATTCATTTGTTGTGAAGGAGGGATCCATCCAATGGCACTGAAAATGTCCTTTTGGAAGAGGTTCTGGCTGTAGAAGGCAATGTCCAACAAAAACCAGGTTACTGTGGTTCCAACCAAGTGCAAACCATGGCGTTTGGCAAATTCCTTGCTGAACAAACCATACTTTTGGTTTTCACTCTCAACAATGTGGTGCAACTTATCCTCTTCAGCTTCAAGCTCAACTTGCAACACCTTAGACATGTCTGAAGCTGCTTGTTTTGCATTCCTGGCTACGAGGGCCGTGTAACGAGCTGTCTCTGGCATTTTCATACGCCAGTAGTAGGTAAGCGCAGCTGGAACTGCACCAAACATCAAAATGATACGCCAAACATAATCAAGGGAATGCACTATTGATCCTTCTGGGTTTTCTTCATAACTGGGAAGATCGTATTTGTGATCATATGCAGATGACACAATCAAGGCAACTATTCCACCAGCCAAGATTCCAAATCCCTGCATGGCAAACACTGCAGCAATGAATGCCCCTCGAGTCTTTTTGTTGGCATATTCAGACATGATTGTAGCTGATAGAGGGTAGTCGCCACCAATCCCAAAGCCAAGCCAGAATCTGAAGAAACAAAGTGTGGCAATGACACCTTTCGGGGTATCTCCAAAAGAGAGCCCCGAGGCAAGGGAACATGCAACCATGAGCATAAGAGTTATGCCATAAACCTTTTTCCTTCCCAACTTGTCACCAAGCCATCCAAAGAAAAGTTGGCCGGCCAAAGTGCCACATAGTGCCACACCAGTCACAGCAGCTTGCACATTAGGAGGAAGAACACCAGGCTTTGGCTTAGTTATGTCTGTGTAATATATCCGCCCCAGCAACTTGGTGACAAGAGAAATACAGAAGAGATCATATGCATCAGTAAAGAATCCCATTCCAGCAATCACAATAGCAGTGAAGTGGTACCATTGCGTCTTGGCCACATCGAGTGCATTAAGCACTCCTAATTCTCTTCCCGACATCACTCACTAACTCTGTTACCTGATGTGTCCAAGCAATGATTAGAAATTTCCAGCACAACATAAAAAGATAATGGTTTCTATGTATGTGCATAACACAAATCCATATTCTTCGTCCCTTTGTTACTGTTTTTGAGAGCAAAACAATGAATGGAAAAAACTGTTTTTTGCAATAATAGCCAAGGAATAGTATGAATAAGTTCCTCAGTTTCTACTAATTATCAAAATTCAAATCGAATTATTGACAAAATAAGTGTAGTAGACTTTTTTAAGAAATTAATAATGTCAATTGTTTGAAAAAAAGAAGAAGTACGGCTAATGTTCATCTTTCTCAGGCTGATGCAATGGATTGATGATAAGAAAAAACCCATACTTTCGTATTTTTCTACTGTATCCATAGTCAACAACAGCCACCGAAGTTGAATAATCCCAAATTAAAACTATAATAATGTTTGAAAGGAATTTGACTATAAACTAACAACGACTCCATAATTCCAGCTCTTAAAGCTTCTCACGTCATAGATACGTTAGCATAACCTTATCATATAAAATTGTGGTTAACATTGAATAGATAAGATCTTTTGTATGAAAAGAAAGATTAACACAATAACAAAGTCATGTGGAAAATTTGTATAGGAAGGTCTATTCTCACTTCACTTAAGGTTTCAACTTCCTCCCTAAATTGCTTAGATGCGGAACAACCGCATGAACAATTGAACCAACGAGTCAACTTCAGTGTATACCATGACAAAGAAAAATTGGTTCAGAAATTGGAAATTCATAGGTAATTTTGTACTAGTTTTTTTCTCGTGTCCCTACCAAACCTAATGAACAGAGACCTGGAGAAAAAAAGGGTGCGAATAAATTTCAAACCGGAGATATGGACTGGTAGCAGACCTCGAGTAGCACGAGGAAACCAGAAAAAACTCATAATTAGTAAAGACAAAAGCAGCATAGACACTGGAAAAGACTTATCATCCAAAATTATAAAAATTAAATAAATTGAAAAAGAAGAAGGCAGAGTGGAGGGTTTGTTAATTTTGTTTTGGCTAATAATTTCCCGAACAATAAATTCCTCTGAGAAGGTTCTGTTTTTGTTTGGAGGGACGAGGTTTGTCTTGCAGCACGGAAAATCAGCACAAACTCCAGAAAAGAAAAGAAAAAAAGGAACTAAGAAAACGGATAACGCAGAAAGTATTTTCTTTTGTGTTTCAGTTATTGGGTAAGAATAACAAGAGGAGGAGCACTACTTTGCAAAATGAGTGGGTCAGTGGTGATGATGGAAGAGAAGAATCATGAAATTAGTATCCTGAATAATAAGGGTAAAAAGAGATTCCAGATTTTTAGTGGGGGAAGGGTAATGATTAGTTAATTATATAAAATGGAGAAAGTGAAGTTGTGTTGTGTGCTTAGAAAAGTGGGCCTCCCACTACAAGGAACTCTCCAACAGAAGTGAGTTAGTTCCACTTACAAGTTCCATGCATCACCAAAAAGTGGAAACAAGAGAAGTTTCCATGAACAAAAATAGGGTCTCACCTGCTAACGAGAGGAGACACTGGTTGTTACCACGGTTAGGTTGAAGCAGGACAGTGATGCGGTGTGTTTGGAAAGAAGTTCTAAGGAGAGAGGGTAAGAAGTTGTTGCTATATATAGTGTAAAGCTGTCACCACACACATACAAAGGAATGGTTTTCAAAATGCAGAATCAAGGAGGTATCTGGCATATACCCCATTCCTATACTTTGTAGAATTCACACTTTCAGGTCAACGCCTTCACAATTTGCTTGCTTCATCTATTTCTTTTCCCTCTTTTTTATCATTTTCTTTTGCTTCTATATATTATAAGTAAAAACAATAACAATCAGTTATCATTCTTTTTAGCTGGGTAATTTTACTAATGTTTATATACACATAAAAAGCTCGTTTTCATACTAAGCGGCGTGCTTTAAAATGTTATTATTTATATGGGATTATGTCATTTCGCTAATCTAGGATACTACTCATTTCCTTTCGACCCAATGTTCAGACACTATATTAAAAAAAACTCTTTTTATAAAATTTTTTAAAATATTTTTATCATAATATTTTAAATTTTTTAACTAATAATATTATAATTTTCTTTTTTTATGAATAATGGAAAACAGAAATTTTTAATTTTTAAAAATAAAAACCTTATTATTATTTTCTCTTATCTTTAATATAAGATACTATAAGAAATATTATTGTTACTTTTTATAAGATAGTTTATTATTTCTGGGAACTATCGGATAATTTACGAATTTTAGAAACTATTTGATATTTTTTTCTCTCTTATCGTCATCGGTCGGTTGATTATATAATTACGAAAAAAATTAATATTACTAGTTAAATTAATCATCTTCCTTAATAAACGTAAATAAATTATAAATATTATATATATAATATATATTGCCCTTACAATATAAAGAAATATATGAAATAAAAACTTCTAAATGAGCTTTAAAGTACTATTAAAGCTTACAATATCATTTCTTATTCTTTAACGGATTTACTTTTTCTTTAATTTAGTACAAATGGTAATAACACAAATTATAAGAGATTAGGAAAAAATACATATTATATTTTTATATTGGTTTGTGTGGTACAATGACTATATCAAGTTCTCAATTAATAAATTGAGTTTCACTAAGTAGACTAATGTTGTGAAGTATACATTAGTATTTTTTGAACTTCTAGCTACTCTTGGCTAACCCCTTTAATATTGTTTGGAACGAAATCATTCCTGACTAAAATTGAGTACTAAACTCAGTCACTCCTATCTAAAATGAATATTCTTTGAACAACAGTCATTCTTGACTAATAACTGAGTATTCTTTGTCAAATAATCACTCTCAGCTAAGATAAACAAAGTTATTAGAGTAGTGATCCACATATCACATTATTACGTGCAAGAGAGTGATAGTGTCTTTTGACATATATGAGGTTATGTTCTCTCTTCTAGTTAGCTAAGTGAACACGAATTATGTTCTCTATAAAGCTTTTAAGGGTATAAAAAATCTAGACGATCTTTTGTTTATTATGCAACGTAGTCTCTACATTTCTTCTTCGTGAATGACTTTAAATAGAAATTGCAAATTTGTTTCAAGCCACTAGAAAACTTCATCCCACATGAATGTTGTTCTTGTGTTTGATGGGCTTGTTTGTGAAGGATGCATTTAAATGCACTCTATGCAGTATTAATGGTTCCTTACGTAACCATCTCAATAGTTAGACGTACTTATGTTTTCTTGGGCAATGTACTTTTACTTGAATTTGTCTAAAGGGAAGAGTCATACCAAACAAATAGTCTTTCTAGAGTTGACAATGGTAGCATTAGGGAGTTGTTGAAGAAAAACAACTTTAGCTCTTCATCCAAGAGATCATTGATGTGACTTGTTCTTAAATGCATGTTCTTAGCAGACGAAAGTAACAAAAGTTTCCTGCAAGATATAATAAAAATATAGACGTTCATGTCATACAAGGTTAGCTTAAATTTATGTGTGTATCGTTTGATAGATAAAATACTTGCATCTTATATGATTTGTTATTGAACTAAAACTATCATCTTACAAATGAAGTATTATTATGTTTTACATTTAGTTGTTTTTAGCACTTTATCAAAATCGTGGGTGTTAAGCTTTTCCTTAACAATCTCCTTCTTTTCTTGATGTTTAAAACAACTAAGTTTAAGCATGATTATTTAAAAAAAATGTTTGATAGATCAAGTTTTCACAAAACAATTTCAATGCCAAACAAACTTCATAATATAATAATAACACATAAGTTTGATGGGTTGTCAAACTTTCAAATTGGGTATTGAGTTTTCATTAGTTTGGATCATATCTAGCTAATATATCCTTCTATATTTACATAAATGTCAAGTTTAGTATAATTTCTTCATCACAACATGAAACGGAGTTCTTAATCAGAATAACCTAATGTTTTGCTCAAAAGAAAATATCATACTTTATAACATAGTTTGTTACAAATTGGTACAAGAACAAAATAGTATGCTTTCCAAAGCTTACGATCTCCGATATTTCCTTTTTCTTATTTCTACCCCATTTCATGATCTTCATTTGTGATTCCTCCCCCTTAACTAGTACTTCCCTTAACATATATTTTTTCCCCATTTTTCTCTTTTCTAGGTTAGTTCATATATAGTCCCCCGCATTTTGAGTAGCATCAAAGGGGGTGGACCAACATTAATCAACCTACTTCATTTCTTCATCATCTGGTGAGAGGACCATTGGAGTTGAATAGGTTGTTGATAAGACTGATTTTGGCTCAAGTCCTGGTAGGAAGGCAATCATAACTCTCTACTCGATAGCTTCTCTGATTGCTTGGTCATGAGTCTTGAGTGTTAGTTGAAGCATGGCATTTTTTGTGTCTAAAACAACTTTAAGATGAAAGTTCTTATTGAAGAGAATTTAAACTTATCTTGCTAGCATACGGTAGAAGATGAATGAAAAAGATGGCAATACCACACTGAAGGCATGCTGAGTCTAAGAAGCATAGAAGTACAACCTCTACACTCTTCTTAGTTTAGCTTGGGGCAAAGGGTACACCAAGTCCACATGGGGAGTTCATGTTAAAGAGTGGGGTGAGCTTAAGACTTCTCATCTAGAGAGAGTCATGTTGTATACACGAATGATGGATAAAATTTGCATGCATTTGAGCTTATGAGTATATCAATGTTCTGGACCTTTCTTTAGAAAAAAAAACTGCATCTCCATGCATAGAGGTTTGATTGGAGGCTTTTTCTTTAATCGATGAGGAACTACATCATCTTTAGCTGCTTCTGCCTTCTCTTTTCCTTGTACATCGAGAAAGGAATGCAAGTGTGTTATTTGTCAAGCTTGAGAAAGAACTGATTCTTCTCTATAATACTTGGATGCACAGAGTTGTAGGCAAGTAGTCTCCTTGAGACACAACATTGATAAATTTAGAGGACGCTATATCGTTTATGCTTTTCTTGCATTAACACCTTAAGCATCATCTAAAGTTTGAATAAATCAACATGATCCTTCCACTTATTATAGTCGTCAGTAAGATCAAGATGGATAACATCAAGTTCATAGAAAAATTGTGTGCATGTTGGTTTTTATGGGCATATCTAAGGAAGGAGTAAGCTCACTTCGACACCTACAGTGATCATATGTATTAGATTACAAGGACACTAAATGGAATGGCATCACTTTAATCGGCTTTCATTTCCCAAGCATCAACATTTGATGGGAATCTTCTTTTGCCAGCCTGATCATGCACCATGATTAGGGTAGATTGATTAGGTAATCTTAGGGACACTGGTCGTTGCGGTGGGGGAGGCAAGTTTGGCCTATGATATTCATCATCATCATCAGATGAGATATCTTCAACATTATCTTCTTCATTTTGTTCTTTTTTTTTTCTAGTCGAAGGCTTAAGCTTTTAGTGTCTATGCAAGACAACTTCAGAACTTCCAATGTCTGAGTAAATGATTGAGTATGGAGGATTCCTACTGTTGGAAATCCTCATATGACAGTGGTGAGGTTGTGTTAGTGCACCATTGTTAGTAGTTGAGGGAATAGACGAAACTGACTTCTTGGGTAGTAGCCAGTATTGTGTTAACCAGAAAGGCTTATCAACTAACTCATGGTTAGGATTATCGAACCTTAGCAACCACCTTTCTTGAAATGGTAAAGATATAATAAGGCGCATTGAGTTTGTGTTTTCTTATTCATCCTCAGAGGCATATGCCAATAGCATGAAATCGTCATATGCATCTTTATAGGACATTGAATATGCTTCAACAAGTGATAGAGAACATTGATCATCTGTATGTTTGTGTCACCATACACTGTTAGTACTATCACAAGACTAAATATTTGATGAAGCCAAGCAAGACAAAGCAAGCAAGCAATTGAATGAGTTTTAGGCTTTGGTCTAGTGTGAGTGAGTTTGAGCTTGATTGGCAAAGAACCTATGCATAGTTGAGGAGGAGTCCAACAACACAATGGTCTAAAAGTGATTAAAAATCTAAGCAAAAATAGTTAGCTAAGTTTTGGTTCAAACTGGTTTGAAATACACTGCACTGGACAAAAATAAAGCGATTCCAGTATACATAAAATCGATGTCTGGCAGAGCTGAAATAACTGATTTTGAAAAACATAATTGGGGCTTTTCTTTTATAAAAACATCAAGATTTCTAACATGCTCAACCCACTGAAAAAACAAAAATTGAGAATCAATTCTTGAGAATACTATGAAAAACACTTTGGGTAATTGAGAATTTCGTGATCAAAATCAATTGGGGCTTTTTCTTGAAGAATAACTCTTGACCAACATTGTGCCATTGGAGTTCTTCATCACTGTGCAAAGGCCTCTTCTGCACTCTAATCAGGAAGTCTTTTCTTAACCATTCTTGATCCCTTTCTGTATCAAGATATGCATTGATTGATTGTAAATTTGTAGAACATTTGAAAGATTGTATTGTTTTAGGCTATAAGTCTTAGCCTTGTGTGTGATTGCTGAATTGAGTGGGAACTATGGGGAGTAGTTGTTCAATTCAGTGGGTATTTGATTCTTACAGGGAGTAAGAATTGTGTAATTGATTGTGTTTGAACAATTGATTGAAATTAGTAAATTTTCTTTGCTTGAGGGGCAAAGGAGACTGGACGTAGCCCTTGAGGAAGGGTGAACCAGTATAATTGATTGTGTTTTGTTGTTCTTGACCTTTCTCTTTCAATTCTTATATGTTCTTGCGCTGCACACTGAAACTAGTTGGTAATTGAATTGATTCTTGATAATCTGAAGCATAATTGGTTTAATTACTATACTGCAATATTCCATATCCGGTTTTAATTCTAGATAAATCTTATCTAGAAGTTGTTCTGTACTGTATGATATCTGTATTTTTGCAATGTAGTTCTTGATATTCTTACTATAAAATTGCAGTCTATCCACTGTGTGCATCATCAAACTTGGCTTTGAAGTCCTAAAATTAATTCTTGTGTATTGGTGTATATGTGATTAATTCATTTACTGAAAGTTTCTTGTACAATCTGTTTTGGAAAGGTCCTTTAATTGAAATTGTCTTTAATCAAATCTGATTCAATATCAATTTTCTGCATAATCTGATAATTCAGATTTGTTGTTGGATTGTAGGATTCTATTATAATACCTTGGCTGAATCTCTATCATAGTTAATTTTGTGTTTCATATTGTTTTGATAAAAACTGCATATATCTTGTTTCTGCTATTCTAAAAATCTTGATCGCGTTAAACTGTGATTGTAATTCATTCTGTTTATCTTTTACTCAACATCTATTATAAATCAATTCATTCGAACTTGAAGTCAATTTACTTTCTGCTGAACCTTATATTCTTGATCACTGAGTTTCACTAAAGATTTTCTAATTGCAAAAACTATTTTCTGAGAATTAAATTGCAAAAATCTTTTAAAGTTTAATTCACCCCCTCTTGAACTCAGCCAAATACGTTTTCATACACCATGGACGATGACTTTGCATCAATGACCATGTCCTCTATGATCATATCATGTCCATTTTCACCAAGATTCTCATCTTCATCATATGTCAAAGTGGTGGTGATCATCTCATGCCATGGAAGTGAAAGAGTTGAAGGTTACACAAATGGAGATTGGTCAAATGGAGTTGTTTGGGTGATGGTTGAGGAGGAAAGAAGACCTCAACGGTGGCTTGGTAAAAGGAGATCTTAGGTAGGGGGAAGATGGTAGAGTAGATTGAAACTTAGTATGACTGAGGGTGTTCAACAGGATGGTCTTTAAGGCATTCTTAACTGGTACTAGGCCATTCGTTAGCAATTTCAACCTTCCAACATATAATCTTCATAGACTTATAGGGACCCTACTCTCAAGCAAATGAGAGCTTCTTAAAGTAGTTTTGGCTTTCAAGTAATAGCGTCTTTTGGCGTATATGAGGTTACGTTCTTTCTTCTACTTAGCTAAGTGAAGACAAATAATGTTTTGTATGAAGCTTTAAGGGGCACAAAAAATATGGACAAAGTTTTACCAATAGTATGCAATATAGTCTCTACATTTCTTCTTCTTGTTGAATGTGTTTAACATTACAAGACATTTCAGATTTATTAATGACCAAAATATTTTGGTAATGCCAAAATTTCATCAGTAATTAAAAATTACTAATTAAATTGCAACGGTCAAAAGTTCATAAATTTACATTTACATTGATAGGCTCATAGGGATATGAGACCCTACTCTCAAGCAATTAAGGGCCTCTTATAGTAGTTTTAGCTTTCAAGTGATAGCATCTTTTGATGTATATGAGGTTATATTCTTTCTTTTAGTTAAGTGAACACGAGTAATGATTTATATGAAGCTTTAAGGGCAACAAAAAATTTGGGTAGAGTTTTAACATCAACATAGTATGTACATTTCTTCTTCTTAATGAATGACTTTAACACTATAAAAAATTTTGACTTTATTGACAATCAAAATCCGTCGATAAATATTATTTTTATTTTAAGTATATTTTTATTATTATCATAATATTTTAAGAACGGATTTTACTGATATATAATCTAGTGATTAATTAGTCAATGGATTTTACCTACAGATCAAATTCGTTGGTAGTTACTAATAGGTAATTTGGATTCATTGGCAATTATTGACACATTTGATCCGTCAGTATTTACTGATGGATAAAATTCGTCAAACGAATCAAATCTATTGGTAAAATTCATGGATAAATTAATCATCCAATTATTCATTGATAAAATTTGTTACTAGTTATCGATAGACTTGATCAGTCAATAAATCTATCGATAATTACTGACAGACCTGATTCATCGGTAAAACTTGTTGGTATTTGATCCATTGGTAAAATCTATTAGTAATTACTAACAGACTAAATCCATCAGTAAATTGAACACCTAATTTTCTATCAGTAAAATTCATTGGAAATGATATTTCACCGACAGATTTAAATAATAGCTAAAGAATATAGTTGTTACAAATTTGTTCTGACTATTGAGAAATTTCAACTCACTTGAATGTCGTTTTTGCATCTGATGAGTTTGTTTGTGGAGGATTCATTAAATGTACTTCATGTATCACTAATTATTTTTTTCTTCTTTATATAACATCTCAATAATTGGATGTACTTATCTCTTCTTGGACACCATGTCTTTACTTGGATTTGTCTAAAGGGAAGAGTAATATAAAGAAAATAGTCTTTCGAGTGTTGATGGTAGCGTTAGAGAGTTGTTGAAGAAAAACAACTTTAACTCTTCAACCAAGAGATCTTGATGTAATTTGTACTTGAACGGATCTTCTTGGCAAATGAAAGCAACAAACATCCTTTACAATATAGAATAAACATTTAGATGTTCATGTAGTAAAAAGTTAGCTTAAATTTATATATGTGTCATCTGAGCACATTCATGCTTTATCAGACATAAAAGAATACAACAGAATGTTGTATCGTCTGACAAAGGAAAAACTTGTATCTTATATAATATGTTGTTGAACTAAAACTATCATTCAATAGATGAAGTATAACCAAGTTTTATATTTAATTGTCTATAACACTTAATCAAAATCATAGATATTAAATTTTTTCCTAACAATACTTAAAAACATACTAAAAAAATAAAATTTTAATATTCAATTACAAATAAATAACATTTGAACAAGCTAATTTTGTTTATTATTTTTTTTAAAGAAAATATTATCAATTCTTATCCTCTTTCTCTTAAATTTCTTGATAAACTATATAATTATCCCTGAAGTGATATGCTTAATTGCTTAAATTTGAGTGATATAATACTTAACCTTTATACTTTTATAAGAGAGTGTGTAATCATTTACTCACATTCATGGAACTCTAACAACAACACTAAATTTGAAAAGCCGATTAATATGAGTTCTCCCTCTTTAACCATCACTTTATTATTTAAATTTCAGACATCCTCCTTAATTAATTTTATCATTTTTGTACCTGAATGTTAAATTACTTTAATTTTACTCATACTAATTCAATGTGTAGACATTAAAATATAGAATTGTACTTGATTAAACAACAACTTAAAATTCATCACGTGAAACCATTTTCACATTACCTCTAAACAAAGCTAATTTTTAAATTTTGTGAAACTGTTTTTAATAGGAATACCGAAGTGAATTTTTTGGACTACTTATTAGTATTTTATATTAAATAATTCACAACTGTATTCAAAATTTCGGTAAATATATTTTGTCAAAGATATTTTCTTTCCAAAATTGCTACGTTAATAATATTCTTAAGAAGATCTGTTATTTTTTTTCCTTCATTTAAAAGTTCAATATAAGAAGAATTTTTTACTTATTATATTTTTCTCTTTCTACTTATTAAAAAATGAAATAAAATGTATGAAATGTTAAAATAATAAATAAGAGATGTAAAATATTTAAAATTTAAATAATTTTTATATAAATAAAATATAAATATATCTTAATTTGCATGCTAAAACTTTAAAATATAAATAAAAAAGGTAATAAAAATAACAGAAAGAAGTCATACTATTTTTTATTTTTTTTTAACTATACAAAACACGCCAAAATATATGCTAGGCAGATTTTTATGATTACACGGCAGGAAATGGATGACACACGTAAGTGATAGGTCTACTTCTATTTTTATTGTTCCAACGGAATTAGTTGTACGTCTTTAATGCATTACCAACTAGGAAACAGGGAATAGAAGTCATTCATGAGTAAGCACTTTCCAAGAATCTATTACCCACCCCATTTTAAGGTAACACTGTTTCTGTTCTTTGGAATAAAGAAATATGAACTTTTTGCGATCACAATCTATGAATGAAATTTGCTGATAATTAATTCATCTTTAAGATTACATCTACAGACAAATCAAAATTAATTTAAATTTTGCATCCCTCCTTTATAATTGGAGACTCCACCTGCAATAGAAGTTGCCATTAAACTAGATGTACAAATTAGTAAATCAAATTGAAGCTTCTAGCAGACAATACATTGTGATAAAAATTGTTAATTGAAAAGTGAATGGAAAGAGTTTAGATAAAGAAAGAGTTTAGATTCAGGCTCAGAACTACTTTCTTTACGAGAGAAAATAATATGTATTTTTCTCTCAAGATACAATAACTCGTTAGATTAATTGAGTGCAGATATTTGAATTTTGTGAACACAAATGTTTTTAAAATAATAATAATAATAATAATAATAGAATAAAAGAGTTTATAAGAATGGTTGGGTTATTGTTGTATTTTTCTACTTTGACTATATTGTATTTATTTATAGTAAAAAAAAGTAATTAGTAATAAATTTGGTTGAAATAATAAGTAAGGTATTGTTCACTCAATAATATAAAAGTAACTTTCAAAACATGATAGCTCACCCAAAAAATATCATTAGTCACAGTTTAATAAAATATCAATCACAATTTAATAAAATATCAGTAACATTGGGATTGAATTTTTTTTTTTAAATTATACTAATATTTTTAACAATCCAGTACATTATAATTTAAAAGAATAAAATTTTCGTAACACTATAAGAAAAAATTAAATTATTAATGAAAGTTTATCGACGAAATTTTATTTGTTGGTAAGATATCATTATTGATGATTTTATTGACGGATATCATCTGTCACTAAATTTATTAACAGATTTATTGACAAATTTATCCTAAATTTGTCCGTAATTACTAACGGACTCAGAAATTTGTCGGTAAATTTATATACAATTAATTTATCGACAGATTTTGAGTGTTTCCGATGAATTTATCTTGTTAGTAATTTTTGTTTTTTTTGTAGTGTAAAATATATTTCTTTTAAAAAACAAAATATCAAACTTCAGCATAAGGAACCTTTCAGGTAGGAGCTTTATACCTAATGTAAATAAATTTCCACCTGAGAAAATGTAGAAACTTAATTGTCTTGAGCTATATCCCATTTAATCAGATTTTAGTAAATAACACATACAATATTGGTGTTTATTTTAGGTTCTAATAAGTGATTATCAGATTTTAGTAAATAACACATACAATATTGGTGTTTATTTTAGGTTCTAATAAGTGATTATCAGATTTTAGTAAATAACACATACAATATTGGTGTTCATTTTAGGTTGTAATAAGTGATTGCACGTTATAATCTTGTACATGTATCTTGTTTCATAAGTATCACTAAGAGACTTACCTATGTCTCACAATGATGGCCTACCATCACACTTGCTATGTAAACCCTTAAAAATATAAAGAAAGATATTTTTTTATATATCAAGCATATGTACAAATATATATGAATATATATATATATATATATATATATATATATAAATATATATATATATATATATATATATATATATATATATATATATATATATATATATATGAATTATAAATACAAACATATATATACAGGATAACAAATAATTAAGGAATAACATAAATTATAATTAAGGGTGTGTTACGATTCATGCGCATGATGTTGACTGATTGTTTCAGACGGAGAGAAAGAGTCTACACACCTGCAAGATGGAAGAGGGAGACCGGACTTACAATAATTATCATTAGATTAATTAAGAGGCCTTTTAAAAAATTAAGCACAACTTATAGTACACATCGTCATAGGAATGAGACACAACATTTATTCAAACCAGTTGATGCACTCTTGTCAACAATTTCTTTATTACACATTGAACTCCATTTCATAGAATCATTATTCATGTGAAGATAAGTGTTCATTATTGTAATTAACTTGTGGGTTTTTGGTCTCATTTTCTTCTATAACTCAAGTACTTGTTGATGTGTCAACCCTTAGGTAAACAGATCCTCAATGTTTCTTTTTGATCTCACAAAGTCATGAGTAATAAGTTTTTAATGTATTTGTGTCTCAGTCTCAAGTGTCTTCCTTTCTCATTAAATTTTTTGCTACAAACTTTAAACATAGTAGCTTGAATATCAAAATGCATTGAAATATGAGGTATACACTTATTTAACAATGGTAAATCACATAGAAAATTTTTAAGAAATTATATCGTAGCAGTAGGAGTATCTAAAGCAATAATCTCTGTTTCCACGGTAGATTATAAAATAATAATTTATTTAGCATATTTCCATGATATTACACCTCCACCTATAGTAAAGAAAACATAACCAATAGTTGATTTTTTTCATCAAAATTAAAAATCCAATTTGCATCACTATATCCTTTCCTTCAATAAGAGTAGGAAAATGCGTATATAATGAATGTTATAACTAATAGTTCCTTTTAAGTATTTAAATATCCTTTCTAATGAAGTCCACTGAGAATAACAAAATTATGTGTGTATTTCTTAATCTACAAACTGCGTATGCAATATCATGTCTAGAGAAATTTATTAAATATAATAAGTAAACCAATATTTTAAGAATATTTACTAAAAGAATATACTTTCACCTAATTTTTATTTAATTAATAGATGAGTCATAAGGTGTTAAGACCAGTTTCACTAAACTTTTTTATTGCTTCAAAAGTTTTTCTACATAGAGATTGAGTTAAAATAATATCATCATATTTCTTTTATATAAGCTTGATATGCAAAATAAGATCTTCAAGACCAAGGTTCTTTATGTCAAAATTATTGGATAATAAATGTTTTACATTTTTTATAATATCTAGACTACTACCTAATATTAATATATCATCTACATATAAGCATAAGATCATTGTTATATTGTTTTACATACACACATTTATTAAGCAAAATTTTTAAATTGGTGTAATTTTTATGTAAAATTTTAAAAATGGTGTATTTTTTTATTTATTTTTGAGTATGGGTAAATCATGTATAGGAGACACGATATCATTGTAAAGAAATCTTAATTCTATTGCATCATGTGTGCAACCAAGACACAATTTCAATTAATGAGTTAATTAAAATCATGTTTTTTTTCACCTCTAGTGTGTTGTTATTGTGCAATTAAAATAAATACACACAATTACAGGAAGTTTGTTAATTAAATAATTGAAATAAATATGAAGTTAATTTGAATAGAAGAGTGGTTACCTGAAAAGAAAGAAAAGTTAGCTACTGTGAATTTAGTTCCTAAATAAACATAAATTTAGTTACTAATAGATATAATTTAAAAAATAACAATAAATTTATTTAAAAATTATATAATATTTTCATATTTTTCTTTCAAAATTTATTGCTAAATTTTAATTTTATTTTAAATTATTTCTATATTAGTAACTAAATTCAAATATCCAACTTACACTAAATTTTGCTAAATATATTTTATTACTAAATTTTAATTTAATTTTCTTTTCAACATCAAACTTACTCTTAATTTAATTTAATATATAAATCTCATACTAACATTATTTTTTATTTTAATTTAAACAATAATCTGGTCAAGCATTTTTTAATTCGAACAATTTAAATTTTCACTATATAAAAATCATCTTTCCATTTAACTAGTTTACATAAATTTTATTCACAACAGGTTTTTCTTGACAACATGCACTCTTCCATTCAAATTAACTTCACATTTATTTTAATTACTTAAACTAATTTCAACCATTACATATTCATCAATAAATGATTTCTTGGTAACTGTACATTCATTTTAGTTACACACTAGCAACATTTATTTTAGTTACATATTAACAACAAAGGTGAAAAAAAAATAGAAGAGGTATAGATGAAGAATATTAACCATAGTACAATATTCTCATAGTTTTAATTAACTTAATTGAAATCATGCCTTACTGCAAGATTTCAACAACTAAACTAAAATTGTTTTGGCCTTCTATGATTTCACTCAATCTTAAATTAAATTGAGAATAGTGTCACCTATTCACGATTTATCCTTATCTAGAAATAAAAAAAAAATACACAATTTTAAGAATTTCACATAAAAATTACACTAGTTTTAGAAATTTGACCATTTATTACTATTATAAATATGAAAACCATACCAAAAAAAATAACTTGATCACAATTTTCATGTCATTGTTTTAGTATTTATTTTAAATCATCTAAAAACTTAACAAGTTTACGTACTTTATTTTTTTTTTTCTAACTCTATAAAGCCCTCATGTCGATTCATATATATTTCCTCTTCTAAATCAAAAATATAATATCCATTTGATGAATTTCTAAATTAAAAATATAAGAAATTGTAATTAAAACTCTTATGGTAGTAACTTTTGAAACATATGAATATGTATCAAATAAAATCTACACCTTTTATTTGTTAACAACCAATAACAACTAGTCTTTCTTTAATTATTTATAGATCCATTAGTTCTTACTCATTTCTGAAAAACTTATTTACATCCAATAGTTTTACAACTAGGAAGAAAATCAATTAAAAATCAAGTTTTATTTTCTTTCATTTTATTATTAATATCTTCTTTCCAAAAAAGAGCATCAATTGAGCCTTTCTTTTTCATTTACTTCTCCTAAATTCATTTTGAACATTTATTTAAAATTATCATCAGAAGACCACCTAAAAGTAGAGGCATCACAAATAACATTATCACTAAAAGGAAAATCAGCACTAGAAGTACCACAAGCAGTTTTAATTAATCTATGTTTTCAAGAAAAAATATTTTTCAAAGAAAAGAAAATATCTTTATATTCCACAATAGTATTGTTAGAAATTTCAACCACTTTAGAACTAATAATAAAATATCTATAGGTAGTGTTATGCAAAGAGTAACCAATAAAAATATAGTCAACCTTTTAAATTTCTATCGTTTCACTTCTTATTAAAATTTAAAGTGTACGCTAATCTTTACAAAACACTCACACAGATATTTCAAATGTATTTCTTTTTTTCATCCATAATTTGTAAATAGTTTTATCACATTTTTTATAGGAAATGTTATCAAGAATATGACAAGTAAAATATAAAGATTCACCCAGATGTTTTTAGGCAAACAAAAACTTATAATCATTGCATTCACCGTATTAATCAAAGTTATTCTTATTAAAACCATGCATTTTGTATAACATTCCTATCTTAAATAAATATATTAATTATTTTATCTGGAAAATAAGAGTTAAAAAATCTTATGCTTAAATTCATATGATTAAATTGCCATTTAAAAAGCATTATAAATAAATTCTGACTATTAGAAAACAAAAATAGTAGTTTTTAAGAAATACTATGACTAAATAAAATGAAACTAAAAATAAAATTAAATAATTATCAATCTTTGAAATCATTATAACCCACAAAAATTATTAAAAGAGCTTTAATCAAGCTCTTTGATGCCAAGAGAGATGACTTGAGTGAGAGATCCTCGCTTAAACGATATTTTTCAATAGAGAGAAAATCTGTTTAACTTTATCCTCATATTATTACATAAGCAACTAATATGTTCCTTAAGCAATACTCTATCAAGAATAAAGAGAATTAATTTGGCTTCTTTCTCACTCAAATCACTGACTATCTCTTAAGTTTTTATACATTAATGTTGGAACAATATATAAGCATTTGAGCAAGGAGTCCTAACACTAAATTAATCACTCATCCTATTCATATCACTTGAACAATATAAATATACATAGTTAACTTACAAACAAGCTCAATTTGAAATAAAACTCAATAATTTTCATTCGTACATATCTTTATAATTTCATTTCCAGAGTCAAACCTATTTAGTTCAATTTGAATACAATATCATAATTCAAATCAAATTTTATAATATAAATATTAAATCACAAAAACAATCTCAATATGTTCAAATTCATTATTTTACAATCATCCACGTCATAATATAACATAACATTTTAGCTTTAACAAACAACATTCTAATTTTAATTATATGTTTAGGATTTACACAAACAATATTTTAATCATATGTTTCAAACAATATTAACTATTCAAACAAAATGTCAACAAAAGTGACAAAGAATCATTTAATTTCAAAACATATAATCTCATTCAAACTAAGTATTTTCAAGATATACAATCTCATTCGAACTAAAAGAAAGTATTTTATGTTAACGTCAATTTATTAGCGTTTTTTACTTGTAAAATTGACGATCAAAGGAACTGTGATTTTATAGTAGAGCACAATTTAATGACACTCAAAGATCCTTTAGAATATTCTTAGAAAACCCAATCTAACAAACAAACATACCAATACATACTCAAATTTACAGAAATTGTTTATTTCTTTTTAAATTGATTATACATGTGATGAATTCCTAGACCATATACAAACAAAAAAACTCATAAATACAAAAAAAAAAAACATAAAAGTTACTCTAATCAAAATTTTATTCGATTAAAATACATATATTTATATTTACCTCCTAACCAGTAATTTTAAAAAGAGAAAATGATAAGGATTTTTAAGAAACCTTAGACAGAAAACAGACAATTCAATTTAATTCCTTTTAGAAAAATGAAATTATTTAAATATTTAAATGAATTAATACGATCACGAGTTTTGTTTGCCGATAAACCAAACGAGTTTTAATATTTTACAAAATATAACCTAAACCTTACAGGTGGAGTTCTACTGTTGTTCAATTCGCGCTTTCATTTAACTCATTCTTTTCTGTCTATTCACTATCTTTTATGAATCTAATTATCTTTTGTTTGACCTTTAAGTTTGTGTATTTTGCTTTTCAGATATTAGAAAATAAATTATCATTAATGAATTAATTAGGAGAAGATAAAATCGTGTAGCGAAAAGGCATAAAAAATGTTAAAGCAGTTTTGGACAAACATGCAATCTAATCCAGCTAAAGTCTATAAACTAAAGAAAATACACTTGTGGCTTTAAAATTTAAAAGTAAACAACTACACCACATCAGCTGAACGTTAAGTAGAACGTTAATTAGCCCGCTTATATTTAATTAAAAGCATATAACTCAGTCGATTAACTAATGTTAAAAATTGTTGTAATTTTATTTATTTAAAATATTTTTTTAAATAAAAAATCACTATTTTTCTTATACTCGTAAATAGACTAACACCAAAAATGCAAGCTTGTTATAGTTACTTTATAATTTTGTTTTTTAAATTATTCAAATAATTTAATATTAATAATTTATAATATTGACTAAACATGAATTTCATCATAGATCATTGCAAAATCTTTCCTTTTTTTAGTATGATAGGATATTTATTAATAACCGTACTAAGAAAATTTCAATTAAAAATTATCAACAAATTTTTAAAAATTAGTTATCTATCAAATATGTAAATATTTTATATTTGTTATATGTATAAAATAAAAATGCCATATGGAAATTATAAAGAAATTTGGTAGGATAAGTTAGTTGGTTGATTCGATGATCCCTTCGTGGCTAATATATTCTTTGGGTTTATAAAAGCCACATTGTTAATGTCATTAATTTTATTGAAACAAAAAGTTGTTAATTAAATACTTTACATAGATGGCAAAGTACTAAATATTTTGGAAGTTGCTGCGAACTTCTCACGCGCCAACATTTTATGCCTTTCACGACGGTTCAAGTTGGGGAATTGTGTAAGGCAACACTTAATCTAATATTTAATTCACTTCAATTAAATTTAATTGGATATGGTTGAGTTTATATTTTATTCCTAAACTTGTACATTAGCTAATTTATTTATTTTAAAACAAAAATGAGTTATATAAATCTATGTTGGATATCTGATTTTGATGTATAACTTTGAATAATAAATTTTCAATTATAATGCTATAGTTAGGTTTTTAGGATGTTATATACATATACATATACATATTTATAAAGTATCTGTAATATATTTTATTGAATTTTACTTAACTTTAGTAAGAAAAAAAAAACATTTTATGGTCTGATTTACGATTTTGATAACAAAATATAAGACATTTAATACAGAACGTATTTTTATAATTCAGCATTTTTTGGTACAATGAATGTAAGTTTTATATTTATAAAAAAAAAGATAATGTTTAATTATAATAATTAAATTCAACACTTTCACTAAACAACTGTGTCTAATCTATAACAGTTCATAGTTTGTCATGATATCTAAAAATCAACGTGTACATCAATTTGATTAATCATTTTGTCACAGTCATGCTTAACAAGAAAATAAAAATATCCTTATCACGACATGATACGTGGTGTATACATAAGCCTTCCCCTTTACATCTTTATTTTCTAAAAATAAAAATTACTATTATTAGTTTGAATAGAAACTGTAGGTATCTTCCCTAGACAATTTTATTTGAATATTAAGTAAAATTAGTTGACTGATTTTTTAATTATTTAAAAGCATGATACGCTCAAAACTTGAATGAAAACTATTTAGTTAACTTGAAAAACGTTTGCATTATTTGTAGATAACTAAAAAATTAGTTTGAAGAGAGGTAATCCAAAAGAGAAGTATTTTGGGTATGAATGATTGAATAAGAAATTTGGTAGGAAGTTGCTTGGAAAAGAAAATAATGAATAAGAAAAGGGAGAAGGGGAGAATGCCAATTGTCAAAGTCAACTGACCACAAGCCATATCCAATCCAAAGGATACAGTTTCATGTGATTTGGCTTTGGCCAATGTCTTCATTCCGACATGAGCGTTCTGTGAATTCAAGGTTGTCATGTTATGGAGAGAGAAATAATTTTTTTGAATGAATTGCATTGTTCAAGTGGCAGCACTGTTGAACGCGGTTTCGCTTTGGATGTTGCCAATGGGTACCTATCATCATCATCCCTTCTCAACACTCTTCCATGGTTGGCCCACTCTGTTCATCAAATGCATATAAGTTCTAAGACATTGACAAGGTTTGGGGCCTTTCTATTTGTCCTCACTCTTCTCTGCATCACTTTCTCAGTTTTAATTTGTCTAGTAATAAGGTTGTAACCGCGTTATTGCTTATTATATACAGTTTCTTAATTACTATTTGATAATGATATCTATTCATTTAATACTTTAGCTCTTTCGTGTGGGTGTCTATATATATACGTCAAAATAAAAAAATAATAATATAGTGTGTACTTTTAGAGTATATAAAGATTTGTTTAATTATGTTTGTACTAATTCAATTTTGATAAAGTTTGATACAAGCGATAATTTATAATTTACAGTTATGCATACCAGTTAACAAAATTTAAAACGGCAAGACAAGAACTCATGGAAAATAATAAAATAGACAATTTTTTAATGGATAAATTATTTTGTTCTGAACAATACAGTGCAAGATTAACTTCTTCTACTAGACTCCTCTCATATTAATAAGTAACCAAAAAGAATGTGAAACTTCCCAAACAATTTCATACTATTTTATAATAAAAAGAATAAAAAATGCTAGGTAATAAAATACCTTGGCTAGCATGAAAATAATAAGTGAAGAAAAATAAAGCTAAAACAAAATAAGAGTTTGTGTCTCGCGTCACTATGGTTGCATATGACACAACACCAATCCGAGAATACTCTTTTTGAAATTAGTTTATCTAAAGACACTACTCTCGAAATGCGCATAACTTATTTTGTATGTGTCCGACATTGTTGCATAATCAAAATCAGTATCAAACATTCAACATGTTTTCACTTTATTTATATATTGGTAGTTCAAAATACCATATCCAAATATACACAAGGTTAATATTCATTATAATTAAAGTACTACAAAATAAAATCTATAATCTTTTCCTATATTTATAAGATTCACAAATTTTAAAATTAGCATATTTAAACTTCATAACATAACTTTTAATGTTTCTAAAATGCTCCAACTCAAGCTTTACCATCTATTCAAATGCATAATATATCTTCGTGGTTCAAGATACAACTAGAATGATAAGGGTAAACTAGAGATATTAACTTTTCAACATAAAGTACAATTTACTATAACTAGTATATATAACATAGAGTCAATATAACCTTAACTTGTAAATTCTTACAGTCCTAATCAAACTTGTTGCAATTCAATGATCAAATACCAATATCAATTATCACATAATTCAAACATCAATTCTTTCATTAAACATATAACTCACACGTCTTTTCGAAGACTCATATTAAGCTGGCTACTACCTAAGACTAACATCTAACCCAATACTCAAGATTTTAGACTACCAATATATCTAATAGAAAGGATTAGGTAAGTTCATACATCTAAAACTGAGTGTCTACAACGAGTCCCATGTGTATGAACTCCCCTCGTCAACTTCTCACCACCTGACATCTTAGTCTATGTGACTTTGATAATCAGTGAAGCTCGATGATATCTATTAAAACATAGATGCCAAAACTTAATACACACAACAAGGACAATTCATACACTATGCTAAATGTATGACCTGAATTTTCATTATTCACAACAATATATCTCATTTAATCTATAACATTAAAACACACAAGAATACATATAACATCAATGAAGTAGTTATTTAATAAGCATTCAAACATTCACTGTTCCCATAAGTTCAATTAACATCATCAGTCATCTCATCAAACTATACAAATTTTCATTACCACTATTACAGAACATTTCAAATTAAAATCACATATCATTTCACAATAATACTGTCGCAACCGGGGTCATGACGGGGACGGTGAACAAAAATTATTAATTAAAATTATTTGAAAAATTAGGAAAAAGAGTCGCCACCATAGTTTATTAAGAAAAATTATGGAAAACCAAAAAAAAGATAAGGTAAGTTCGCAAAACCGGATTTAGAGTCCGGAAGTCGGTTACGTATGGGGAAGGTACTAGCACCTCACAACACCCGTCCTACAGCAGTACCTTTTAATTAAATGAGTAAAAGAGTGTGATTTTTTGAAATATTTATTTTTCCTAAAAAAAGAAATAAAATGCAAATAATAACAAACAAAAATATTTTTTTGAAGGAGCCCGACAAGGATTTGACCTTGCTCCTACATATCTCTATAAAGGATAGAAAATCAGGGTTACGTAGTTCTTTGTTGATAAGATTGTTGGTTGTTTTGATATTTTTGAAATTTTTGAAAGCTTGTGTTTGAAAATAGGGTAAGTGAATGACGTCAGTGTCAGGTTTAAAGCCTGGGCTTTGAGTAGCAATGCTAGGTTTAAAGCCTAGGCTTTGAGAAATAGTGTCAGGTTTAAAGCCTGGGTGTTTCTCAAAGCCTGGGCTTTGAGATACAGTGCCAGGTTTAAAACCTGGGCTTTGAGATATAGTGCTAGGTTTAAAGCCCAGGCTTTAGGAATTGGGGTATATATCAAATTCGGTTTTGAAAAATAACATGCAACAGTTATATGCAACATGGAATTGACACTTTAGTTTTAGCGGGATCATGCATGCAAAAATGGAACGTTAATGAATGAATTCCTGGCAATGCAAAGCTTAAATATGTGAGTTTTAGGTGGTGCATGGTGACTGTTTTGGGTATTTTTGGGTGCTGTATGGGGGTGCGAACAGCAAAAGCATTGGTTAACAAAATGAGCCCATGTTCTCATGGTAGTGCAGATTGAAATATGGGGTGTAGATAGAACTTTATTGGGTCAAAGCCCAACACCTAAAGTGTTACAGAATTAGGGTTACTTGGCAAAGGTGAGGGCATGGTGTTATGGTGGCCTGCAGCGGCTGCTGATGGTGGTTGACGGCGAAGGCTAACGACGGAGGGCCTCGGAGAAGCGTCATGGTGGCGGCCTGAACCTTGGTGGCGGCGGCGGTGCGACTAATGGCGATGAACGTAGCTCACGGTGGTGGCACGGTGGCGGTGAGGCTAATGTGCATGGAGGAAATCAGATTGTTATGGTTATGGAGGTTCTTTGGTTAGGAAATGGAGCGGTTATGAAGGTGCAGTGGAGGTGCAGGTAGGCGCGGCGGAGGTGCAGCGGTGGTGGCGACAACCATTGACGTACACGCTTGGTGCAACGGAGGACATGATGGCATAATTTTATGAGGGCACGACTGAGTGGTGGAAGAGGAGATGCGTTGGTGGTGTAGGAGGCATTGTGTTTGGTTAAGGGTGTTAAGGTGCAAGGAGGTGGTGGCGAGGAGGTATAGGTGAGGCTTGGGGTAACAAACGTTGTGATGGCTCTTACATGGCCGGAGGTAGAAGGTATCATGGTGGGGGTATTAAGTGGCCATGACAAGCATAAGAAGTGCATGGGAGGCTGTTTAATGGGGTTGATTTTGGTCTGGAGGCACAGTGTAGGTGCAACTTGAGAGGTGCATGAGAGGTTGTTTAGTGCTAGGTAACATGGAGGTGCAAGGTGCGTGGTGGCTTGGTGCGAGAGGTACTTGCAAGGCATCATGGTGGTGATGCTAGGGGAGCTTGCGAGGCATCGTGCTGGTGACGCTAGAGGTGCTTATGAGGCATCATAGTGGTGGTGCTAGAGGTGCCTGCGAGGCACCATGGTATCGCGAGGGAGGAGACGGTGGTGATGTTATGGAGGTGCATGTGGTCGTGGTGATGAAGTTTGATGGTTGTAGTTTGATGGCCTAATGGTACAGGGAGATGGCAGTATAGTGTTAGGAGATGCAAGACGCATGGTGATGAGGTTTGACAGTTATGGAGGTGGTTTTGATGAAGGCATGTAGGGGCTATTTGTTTGGCATGGTGATTAAATGGTGCGAGATGATGGCGTGAGGTTATGCTAAGGTTCGGTGGTTATGGAGGTGAGTTGCGGGTTGATTTTGGCTTGTGTGGTGCACTGAGGTGCGTGGCGTGGTGTAGCGGAGGCACTTGCGGTTTGGAAGGTGCAATGGCTAGGCGTGTGGTGCGGCCTGCCTTGGTGGTGGTTCTTGGAGGCACCTGGAGGTGCAGCTACTGGTGGCGAGGGAGAGGTGCAGGCTAATTAGCGGATGCGGTGGTGACTCGCCTGTTGGTGGTGCAACGCAGGGCTTTGATGAAGAAGAAGACTGTGGCGATGATGGTGAGGCAGCAGCCGTGGCGCATGGAGTAAGTGAAGAATGAGGAGGATCACCCCACTATCTATGATTATTGGAATAGAATGGAAAGGGTAGATTACATACAATGGTGGCGTGAGGATCCCGAAGGGGGAGATGCATGATGGAAACACAATGTAGAGAAGTGCTGGAACATGTTAGTGCCATAGTAATAATTTGTAGATGTCTTTTTTATTCTATGGAATGAATGTATAGTGAGACTCAAAAAATGAGCAAAAATAAAAACATACCATATACCTGAAATTGGTCTTTTTTCCTCTCTTTGCTTTCTTCTTTCTCTAATCAATACTCTTCAATATTCTTTCTTGTTCTCTCTTTTTCTCTCTTCTCCGTGTACCTCCCATTTTCCTTTTCTCTTTCCTTAATATCTCTCTCTTTTTTTTCTTTTTATTATTATTATTATTTTTTTTAATGAAGGTGGTTCAAAGCAGTTATCACTCTTTAACCTATTCTTATTGTTTATTTATTTATTTATTTTAAAATATTATTTAATATTAAAGATGAATCTACCCAGGAATGAGGGATTAAGCTATTTCATTTTATTTTATATATATATATATATATATATATTATTTTTAAAAAACAATAGGTGGAGTAAAGGAGTGAGAACATGGGAGAGTACTTCAGTTGACTCATTCTTTTTTATTATTTATTCTCTCTTTTTTATATTATACTATTTTTATTTTGTTTTTGTTATTTAATTATTTATTATTTATTATTTTCATTTTTTTATAAATTACCACCTTTTTCTTTTTTCTTTCTTAAGTTTTTTTTCTTTCTTTAATGGAAAAAAATCAAAGTTTTTATTTATTTATTATTATTATGTTTCAAGAAAACTTAAACTAATATATATATATATATATATATATATATATATATATATATATATTTTATTTTATTATTTATTTTTTTTTTTTTTTTTT
>Ga0209700_103290_pt1 | contig 31213 bp, 16 predicted proteins | sample SiratroredBW_FD_187528 | JGI IMG/M metagenome (GOLD analysis project Ga0209700, IMG submission 187528) | Root nodule microbial communities of legume samples collected from California, USA - Siratro red BW (SPAdes) (version 2) | ecosystem: Host-associated > Plants > Roots > Nodule | place: USA...
TTTTTCTTTTTTTTTTTTTTTTTTTTTTTTTTTTTTTTTTTTTTTCTGTTATTAGTAAATGAGTTCCTGCCATAATGCTCAATTTTTTTATACTGGCAGTCAATGTAGATGATGCAGTGGATGATATTGTACGGCAGTTTAAAGGTGTTTCAGATGGTTTAATTCGAAAAGTTGTTGGTTCATCATCCCCTACTGCTGAAGTTTCTTCCACGTCAGCTAATCAGAACATGTCCTGGAACATGGATGAGATAGATAAAAGTGTTCCAAGACAAACTACTGCAGAGTGCGTGTTAAGCTCTGATAATGAGGAAGGTGAAAAGGAAGCTAATTTTGGTCATGAGAATACTGATAAAGAAGCAGAAGATAATGAGTGGAATTCTGACAATGAATGCTCAAAGGAAGATTCACAACTGCTAATAAACCATGGTAATGAATCTACTAACTTGGATTTAGATAGAAAACATGATGTAGCAATGGAGGCTAAGGTTGGAAAGGATGTTCCAGCTACAAATTTCAATCCAGTTCCCGATAATATGGAGGATCCAGTTGGAGTTCCACCTGAGGTCTGTAGTCAGCTGGGATTGCGCTCCTTTTTGTTTTGCACATCACACTTGTTGATTGAGATATTTGATTTGCTGTTACTTATTGATGTGTGCTTAAGTTATGCATTAGCTGCTTATTCTCTTTGGGACCATTCCTACATGGTAAAGTTGGGGAAAACTTTTAGATTAATGATACATCGTGAAAACTGTACAACATTACCGTACTAGTGTTGGTTTTTATCTTCCTTTAAGGGAAAAAGGAGAATGACTCCTCCTTCCAATAATATAGGAAGAAGAAAAAAAAAAAATCTGTGTTTTTTTATTGAATTTTGTTCCATTAGCTAGCTAAAAACTTGTTTTAATCGTTTCTATGATTAGAATGCATCCAACAAATAGGGAAACAAGGGGAGTTGTTAGGAACAACGAATCAAAATGAGAAAGAAATAAATATCTTTATTGAATAGGATGAAAAGAACAAGAAATAGAACACTCTCTACTCCATGGTTTCCCTTCACAAAAGAATTCTCCTTTCACAAAGATCCAATGCTCAATTTACAATAACAACAAATCTGAATTTCTCTCATCCTTCTTCCCCTATTTCTATAAAAATACTCCTCTAACTAACTAATCCATTAATATTCTAACTATCTTAACTAATTTCTCCTTCTCCTTGTATCCTAACAATACATCCCTCCTAAAATCAACCTTGTCCTCAAAGGTTGGGATAGTGGAAGCTTGATCAAATGGCTTATTTTCATCACCATGATCTTCATGTGCTCTTCCTGAAAACATTGTGATACTTTCCTACCATAGGAATGGGAATCCCTGGCCACTGCATGCAAACTAAGGTCGAGTGACTTGGATGGTGGTGAGGAGAGGAGTGGACTTCATATAACATGAATCACCATGACTGCTCTGAACCTTCCTTATGCCCTGGCTCCATTGATGAGCAGTCATCCATAGATGCAACAAAGCTTAATGGTAAATGCTCACCCAACAAGTTATTCTAAGATTCCAGTGCCTTTAATATTCCAACCACCTTCATGATCAAATACGAGTCCAACAATGTTTTGTGTTTGAATTTTGAAATCAATGATGCTTGTCTGCATCTCCACCTTTGACTTCCTTGTTGAGAACTCAACTATTAGGTTATCAAGAAAATGGTCTTCGGAGCCCACATTCTTCATGCTATTATCTTGTGTTTCTCTCTCTTTATCATGCAAAAACTTTTTCCCCCATAATATTTGTTTTCTTATGGTTCATAGTTTTTGGTTTGTTCTCGACCACAAAGAGTGTGGTTCTTGATTACTGAACCTTCTTTACTTCTACTAGGTGGTCTGAAGAATTGTAATGAATCACCATCACACTCAAAACTGCTAATCTTTGAATCAGTTCCCCCTTCTATGCTTCCATTCCAAGAATGGTGGTTACTTCCACCTTTCTTGCCCAAGAACTAGCCTCTGCTTCAATGCATTTTGACCCACTTCCCTTCATGCTATTTTTGTATGGCTCGGTCAAATATTCATCACCCTCTTCATTCAATGTCTTGCGCAACATGTGTTTTAGCTTTGAAATGTTGGTCCTCTCTATCAAGAACACTATGAAAGTTCAATGCAAGTTTCCATCTTAGATTGCCCTTGCTTCAAGGTAGTCAATCCTTCAAAGATGTGGCTACAATAGCTATCGCCAAATCTTCTGATCAAATATGTGGAAAATGATTCCCGATCTGAATCCAGGTTCTCTTGACACACCAACAATCAACCAACGTATTGTCACATCGTCCATGCTTATGAATGCATATTGCAACTTATGAAATGAGTGAATTTCTTGTTTCTCAAAATTTGTCAGCCCTTTCAATCCGCCCAATTGGATCTACCTCCACAAACACTAGCAGCTTCCCCTAGGCCCAAATTATCTCTATCATTGACTCTCCCTCAAAGATTGGCAGGATATACCAATTTGTTAGGAACCCAGAATTAAAATGAGAAAGGAAAAAAAATCATTAAATAGGATGAAAAGAACAAGAAATAGGACAACATTCTTACCCCTAAGGTTTTCCCCTTCACAAAGGATTTCTCCTTCCACAGAAAGAGCCAATTCTCAATTTCTAATAACAACCAATCTGAATTTCTCCTATTCTTCTAACCCTATTTGTATCAACTGTCCCACTAATTAACTAACTGACCCATTAATGTTATATCTATCTTAACAAATTCCTCCTTCTCCTTATATCCTAACAGGAACTGCTGTCTAGCATCCTAGGTTTTGCAGACCTGCTCAAGTGTTTAAAACCTCAATTAGCTTATTTATTTTTATGGAATCTCTTAGAAAGTGTATTGGAGCCTAGTTCAATCCCACAACCAATTTTTAAGGTGAGAACTTCCCAATATTTATAAACATTTTTAAGCCAACTTGAGACTACAAGTAAGATAACCCGCAAAGTGGTTGCAAGTAGGGTGGGCTAGGTGTGTTTTGCAATTGAAACAACTTTCCATCACTCCTCATGACACCCAGGGCTACCTAGCCTAGAGTTGGCAAATGATAGTGACTCAACAATAAATCAAGGATAAATTTTGATAACATCTTAGAAAGATTTTTAAAATTTAACTTTACCCCATTGAACCAACTTTTAAAGTGAGAATTTCCCAAACTTTGAAAGTTATATATAAGTGACATCTCTAGTGGATAAGGGACTAAACGAACATCCACCCTTGAGGTTGCAAATAAGGTAATCTCTAAAAAGGCCGCAACTAAGGTGGGTTAGGGATGTCCATAATTTAGACGATTTTCCAATAGAATCTTTACGTTATGTTTGGTTGAACCAATTTGCATGGTTCCACTGTACACGAGGATGAATGCTCCTAGGTCAAGTGTGTTTGGTTAAACTAATTTGTGATGATGGATTGACAAAGATTTGGAGGATGGGATCCTCGATCATCTGAGGAGATTTACAAGGATGTAATTGGAAATTACGAAACACTCCTTGCAATATACTGTGTCATGTGACATACAGTTGGGTCAATTATACCACAAGGGTCAATTAGTAATTTCATAAATATATCAATTAAAAAAATAAAAAAAATCTATAATATCTATCAAATCATTCTCAAACTTTCACAAACATTCCTTTCAAATCCCTTCAAATTTTAACATCTATCCATTAATCCAAATAATCTTATCATCCACATACAATCTACTCAAATTCTTTCAAATCCATTCCCCCAACCAAACAAAGCCTATAGGATATTATTTCCAATAGGTTTTAGTTGTTGAATAAAGATGATAGCTGTGATGAAAACGATGGTGTGCTCTGAAAATATTTTGGAAACCCTACATCGTTCTAAAGGAAAGAATCAACTTTTGAGAACTAGAAGAAAGCAAGACAAAAGTCTAACTAGTGTCTCTGCCAAACATGATCTCGACATCCATTCTTTGATGATTACTTTCTTTTTTGTTAAATAAATGTGTCGGACCTTATACTTATTATAGAGAATATTCAGATACACTCCTTCATTAAAAGGTTATTGAGTACTCACTATTTAAATTGCTTAATTGATCCCTATAATATCAAAATTCTTCAATCAAACCCCTGTGGTTAGAGCACTGTTATTGTGCACTAATAGTATGCCAAATTGAAGGACCCAATTAATTTGTTTTTTAAATTAAAAGGATTTGAAGAGTTTTTTATATTGTTATATGTTAAAAGAGGAAAATTATTATATTACTATACTTTCAGACTTTTAATTTGAGTTCATGAATTTCATAAAAGGGTGTTCTGGCAGTAGGCACTGAATTAGAAAATTTTGAAACTATAATGACCTAATTACAAACTTTATGGGACCCATTTGGACATTTTAAAAATGTACAGCAACTGGATCAATTTAACCTTTCTATTTTTGGTTTAGAAGACACTATTAACCTTCATAATATTAACCATTTTTGCAGTGGACCCCACCTAACGTGACTGTCCCTATTTTGAATTTGGTTGACAATGTATTTCAGCTTAAGAAAAGAGGCTGGCTAAGGTATAGTAATCTTTCTGGTCTTCCAGTATTTCCAGGGTGACTGTTATTGTATGTATATTGCCTAAAAGCTTTTAATTTTGTGCCAATTTGTAGAATATTCGGTTGGTTTTGTGTTTAATATATTTTTTTTCTACCTTGTGAATTATTGAAGATATGGAACTTTGCATGTTTAGAGATTTTGAACTTAGATTTAAGTATTGAGGGAGAGAATAGAGACCTTTAATGATTGTCAAAACCATGTTACTCGTATATTTTAGGAGGAGGTTTATATTTTAGGAAATTTTATATTCTATCCTTGATGTAATTTTATTTTGTATCACAACTGAATCTTTATATTAATATTAGGATTATGTATTTAAGAACAATCCCATAATTATAGGGTTTGTCTCCCTAGGATCAGCTGTTAATATTTCTTAAAATAGTCAACAGCCTCATGTATATATAGGTCGAATGACCTCATAATTTATTATATAGAAGAATATATTATTCCTTCTAAATTTTGATATGGTATAAGAGCTCCCGAACTTTGGGAGTCTTTGATCGTGCCTGCAAACCCTAAGTCGCAATCATCGTTTCGTGGTTACAAACCCTTATCCAAAGCCCCAACCTTCATTGTTGCGCAATCTTAAAACATATCACACAGCTTTCATTGCGGTGCAATCCACCCTAACTTGAGCCTTATTAATGCCTTCATTGTTGTGTAATCTACCTCAACCTGTGATGACTGAGATTGTGAACCCCATTTTGGAAACTGGTGACAGATCCCAAACTCTTGGAGAAGTGCAGAATGTTCATTATGCGTATAGATTAAATGGAAATAATTATCTCAAATGGTCTCAACTCATTAGGACCATCTTGAAAAGAAAAGGAACGGTCAACCATATAATTGGTAATGCCCATGATGAAAAGGATGTCAAGTTCAAAACATGGAATGAAGAAGGAAATTTGGGAGATAGTAGAACAAACCTATTCAAAAGCCAAGGACGCTACCTAAATATATGATGTAAAGGTGAAAATTGTGGCTGCCAAATAGGGAAACAAATCAGCTACAGAATATGCCAATCAGCTCAAATCCCTAAGGATGAAATTGGATCACTATCGAGTTATAAAAGCAACGTGTCCAGAAGATTCAACAATCCTTAAGGACTATGTTGAACAAGATAGAGTCTATGATTTTTTGGTAAGCCTGAACATAACCAAGTCTGAATCCAAATCTTGGGAAAAGAGAAAGTTCCAAGGCTTGATGAAGTGGTAGCCATTATTCGGAGTGAAGAAAGCAGGAGAGGAAGGAGGATCAATTATGATAGCTAACTAGAGAAAAAACAGTCTTGATTTTTCTAATATGGAGAAAAAACATGAGGAAGTCTAGTATCATATTTATAATTTTGTTAGCTATCATCAGTTATCTCTTCCTTACTTCTCATTTATTCCCTCTATGTCTTCTATTTCTATTCTAATAAATAAGAATGAAGCATTTAATCATCATGTATGGGGATAAGCCATGGTTGTTGAAATCGAAGACAATTGGTTGTCGATGGGTATACGCAATTAAAGTTGGGTCAACTAGTGAAGTTGATAACCTTGAAGGAAAAGGATATACTCAAATATATCATACATGGTTTTGATTATAGTGATTTTTTTTCTCCCACAGCAACAAAGACTATTATCTGTCTCTTCTTTGTAATCGAGGCTCTTAGCCGTTGGCCTCTTCTTCACTTAGATATTGAAAATATTTTCTTTCATGATGATATGGGGGAGAAATCTACATAAAGTAACCTCCTGGATTTATTGCTTAGGGAGAGTCTGGGTTGGTTTGTAAATTGAGACAGTCTCTCTATGGACGCAAGCAATCCTCACGTCCTTGGTTTGGAAAGTTTAATTATATTGTTCAAATCTTTGGGTTGAAACCCAGTGAGGTAGAACATTCAAATTTTTGTCATACATCTCCTAGAAAATGTGTTTACTTAATTGTGTATGTGGATGAGTTAGTTATAGATGGACCAGGGCTACTAAAATTGCTCATCTAAAGCAACATTTGTGCAATCACTTTCAAACCAAAGATGTTAGGTGTTTCAATTACTTTCTAAGCATTGAGGTGACTCAATCAAAAGAACCTTGTATGATTTCTCAAAGGAAATATGTTTTGGATTTCTTGAAAGAAATGAACATGATTGATTGTAGACCTATGGATGGTCCTATGGATCCAAATTAGAAATTAATGGTAGGACAAAGTGAGCCCTTCTCATATCCAAAGAGATAGATACAAAAAGATTTGTTAAAAAACTTATTTATCTCAGTATTACAACACATGACCTAACTTTTTGCAATCAAATTGGTTAGTGAGTTTGTGCATACTCCTCATATTAATCACTACAATGTTGTCCTTAGTATTCTCAAACATCTTACAAAGGCTCCAAGATAAGGTCTATTATATGAAGATAAAAGAAATACCCCAAATATTTGGATATTGTGATGTTAATTAGATAGAATCTCCCACATACAAACATTCCACTACTAGATATTGTTTTTTCTTTTGAGGGAATTTTTTTCTTGAAAAATCAAGAAACATAATGTAGTTGCTTTATCAAGTGTTGAAGTTGAATACAGCATAATGACATCGTATACTTGTGAACTTTTTGTGGATAAAACAATTTCTCCAATAACTAAGATTTTATGAAATTCAGAAAATGAGGATCTATTATGATAAAGATAACTTCCAACCCAATGTTCCATCAGAGGATCAAACACAGAAACTGATGTTATAATTTAGGATAGAAAATATCACTCTTATTCATATCATGCTGAGATTACAATTCATATATACAAGGCTAGAAAGCTATTTTAGGAAGTATAATAATACCACCTAGTCACCCAAATCCCTATGATTGTGGGATACCATCATTCACTATTATTATAGTATGCTAAATAAGGAAATAATAAAACACGAATAATACAACTAATAAAAACAGATTCTAACACTCCCCCTCAAGCTAGTGAATAGGTATTTTCCATTCCCAGCTTGGAAACAATACTCTTAAAGTAGTTGTTGTTTAGCCCCTTCGTTAGAATATCTGCAAGGTTGTCTTGTGAGGGAACATATAGAGTGCAGATCAAACCACTATCTAACTTTTCTTTGATAAAATGTCTGTCAACCTCAATATGTTTGGTTTTCTATCATGTTGCACTGGATTATGAGCTATACTAATAGCAGATTTGTTATCACAATAAAGTCTCTAATTTTATCCTCAAGTCTTCCAAGATGATTTTCAGCCAGAGTAGTTCACATATACCTTGTGCCATTGCCCTGAATTCTGCTTTAGCGCTAGATCTAGCTACCACATTTTGTTTTTTACTCCTCCAGGTCACAAGATTCCCCCCAAGGAAAGTGCAATAACCCGTAGTTAACCTCCTATCCACAATTGACCCTGCATAATCTGCATCTGTATATGCTTCTAGATTTGCATTCCCATTTCGTTCAAACAAGATTCCTCTGCCCGGGGTCCCCTTCAAATATTGCACAATTCTTAGTACAGCTTGTAAGTGAATCTCCTTTGGTTGGTGCATGAACTGGCTAACTAAACTCACAGCAAATGCAACATCAGGTCTAGTATGAGATAAATATATCAGTCTACCAACTAGCCTTTGATACATTTCCTTATCCACTGCAATATCTTCCTTTGCATTTCCCAATTTCAGATTTGGGTCAATTGGTGTATTTGCATGTTTGCATGTTGTCTTACCAGTTTCTTTCAATAAATCAGTAATGTATTTTTGTTGAGATATGAATATTCCCTTTTTTGAATGTGTCACTTCAATTCCCAAAAAATACTTTAATTTCCCCAAGGTCTTAATTTCAAAGTTCTTGGTCAGATGTTGGCTTAACAATTTTTGCTCCTCTTCATCATCACCTGTTACTATAATATCATCTACATAAACTAGCAACACTGTTACTCCCCTTGACTTATAGTGTTTAATAAACAGAGTGTGGTCTCCTTGACTTTGTTTAAAGCCCAAACTCATCATAACTTTAGTAAACCTTCCAAACCATGCTCGTGGTGATTGTTTTAGCCCATACAATTCCTTTTTTAGCTTGCAAACAGTGTTGGTAGCTGTTTTTTCACCATATTTAGGGGGCAATTCCATGTAGATCTGCTCCTCAATTTCTCCATGGAGGAAGGCATTTTTAACATCAAATTGTTGCAAGTTCCAACCATAATTAGCCGCTAGGGATAATACTACCCTAACTGTATTCATTTTTGTAACTGGAGCAAATGTTTCCACGTAATCCACTCCATAGGTTTGAGTGAATCCCTTAGCTACTAACCTTGCTTTGTACCTCTCAATGGATCCATCAGCCTTGTATTTTATGGTGTATACCCATTTACACCCTACTGGTTTTTTTCCGTTCGGGAGATTAACCAAATCCCAAGTACCATTCTCTAATGCTTCCATTTCGGCATCCATGGCTTGTTTCCATTTTTTATCACCCAATGCCTCAGATAAAGTGGTAGGCGTGGTTGTAGTGTTTAGGCTTGTGAGGAAAGCTTTATGGGTAGGTGAGAAGTGTCTAAAGGATAGGTAATTGGCTAAAGGGTACAGTGGTTTGGTGGTACATTTCCTAGTCTATTTTCTAATGGCAATTGGAATATCCAGGTCCTCATAAAGAGGTGTTGAACTAAATTCAGGTTCCTGTACATGTGTATTTGGAAAATCAGAGGTTAATTCAGTGTATATTACAGGATTGGGAGTAGTTACCTCAAATAATGTTGGGTTGGATTGTTGGACATGGACAGATTCTGGAATGGCCTTTGTCTTCCTTGTATAAACCAGTTTTTTTCCAAATCTTACATCAGCCTGATCTTGAGTGGATTTAGTCGGTTCCTTCTCTGTGGTCACACTTTCAATTCCTACTTCTGGTTCAAAACTTAAGTTAGGGAGCATAAGGACACCATCTTCATTTATGGCATTCTCCCCTTGAAGATGATCTTGGTGAAAGTAACTTTGGTGCTCAAAAAATGTGACATCTTTAGACACAGAATTTTTTAGATGGTGGGTGATAACATTTATATCCCTTTTGGGTTGATGAGTATCCTATGAAAACACATTTTAAGGCTCTAGGATCAAGCTTACCTCTATCACCACTGGGAACGTGGACAAAAGATACACACACGAATATTCTTGGAACAAGTTGGTTGGATGTAGACACATTAGGATAAAAAGAAGACAGAACGTCCATAGGGCTTTTAGAAGCTAGAATAGTAGAAGGTAGTCTATTAATTAGATAACAGACAGTGAGAACAGCTTCCCCCCAAAACCTTTTAGGGACCTTATGTTGAAAGAGAAGAGCCCGAGTTTGGTCTAAAAGGTGCCTATTTTTTCTCTCAGCAATTCCATTTTGCTGAGGTGTTTTAACACAAGATGACTCATGAATGCTACCTTCTTTTTGACAAAAAGAAATAAGGTCATGATTAAAGTAATCTTTTGCATTATCAGATCGAATCCTCTTAATGGTAATACCAAATTGATTTGTTACCATGGAGAAAAAACGTTGAAAGACATGGTTGACTTCAGTTTTATGTTTTAGTAAGAAAACCCAAGTGACACAAGTACAATCATCTATAAATGTAAGAAACCAACGGGCACTAGAAACATTTGGGACAGTTGAGGGACCCCACACATCAGTATGAACCAAATAGAAAGGAGAAGTGCTCATATTATTACTAACTGGAAAAGGAACACGTTTGTGTTTAGCAAGCTCGCACACTTCACAATTGAGACTTGCCACATCTAATTTAGTAAAAAGGGAAGGGAATAACAATTTTATGACCCTAAAGGAGGGATGGCCAAGGCGACAGTGATGTAGGAAAACCTTCTCCCTATTGGTAGTAATGGAATCAGAGAAAAAAGCATTGATATTGTGTAGGTCTGGTGGCAGATTTGGATGTTCCAAGTAATACAAGCCATTCCATTGTCTAGCATGTCCAATCGTCCTCCCCGAGTACTTGTCCTGTAGAACACACATATTGTCATAAAAAATAGCATTACATGATAAATCTTGGATGAGTTCTTTTATAGAAATCAAACTGACAAACAATTTTGGAATATGAAGGACATTTTTAAGGGTAATGGATGGGCTTATTTGGACTTCTCCTTGACCTGCTGCAGTCATTAGAGAGCCATCAGCTGTAGATATTTTCTTGTTACTAGGGCAAGGTGTGTAAGAAGAGAAATGGTTAGGTAGAGGTGTCATGTGGTCGGTAGCCCCAGAATCTAGTATCCAATATAGGTTATAGCTTTTATCTGAGACATTAAGTCCAAAAAAAGGAACCTTACCAAACATACCTGAATGTGTTAGAGAACAACTACATGGTGATTTATCCAGCTTGTTGAGAAATGATCTCATCTGCCCTACTTCATTTTGGTTAAGTGGACTCATTCCTCCTTTGTGTTCTTCACTTGTTGCAACACCGATGTGTGCTTGTCCGCCCTTTCTAGTAGTGTCTCCCTTTTTTCCCCACTCCCTGTCACGACCTTGGGATCCCCAATCTCTACTCGGTGGCTTTCCATGCAGCTTCCAACATCTATCACGAGTGTGGCGAGGCTTGTTACAGAACGTACACCAAACGCCTTCACCTTTCTTCTCCATATTGGTTATTCCTCCTCTTTTCGGATCAACCATCATAGCCGATCCGGAGGCAACCATGGCAGAATTTTCCATGGTTGGGTTTTCTAGCATTATCCCCCTTCTGCTTTCTTCACTTCTAACTATGGCGACCACTTCATTAATCCCTGGAATCTTTTCTTTGCCAAGGATCTGGATTCGTACTTGATCAAAATCAGAATAAAGTCCCACCAGGAAGTCATAGACTCGATCTTGCTCAATATAAAAATTCTTTGAGCACAGCTAAATCATCGGAGCACTTGGCTTGGATGACCTTGTAATGATCTAATTCCATCCATAGTGATTTGAGGTGATTGGCATACTCTGTAACAGTTTTATTTCCTTGTTTGGCAGCAACAGTCTTTACCTTCACATCATATATTTGAGCAGCATCTTTAGCCTTGGAATATGTCTGCTCCATGGCATTCCAAATCTCCTTTGCAGAATTAAGAAACATGCAAGTATCAGTGATTTCTGGGATCATGGAGTTCCATAGCCATGCCATGATCATAGAATCCTCTTCATCCCATTTAGGAAATTTGGGATCATTTGCAAAAGGAGCATTGTCAGTCAAGTGGTGAGCTTTTCCTTTACCTTTCAAAGTTCTGCTAACAAGCTGGTCCCATTTCAAATAATTTTTTCCGGTCAATCGGTAGGTAGTGTTGAGGTTCTGTAGTTGTTCTTGATTGGTCATCACTTCAACAATTGGGACTGGGAGTTCCATGTAGTGAACAAAATATGACGGCAAGGAACAATAGCAAGGCTGAGAAGGCGAAGAAAAACGTTGACAGCAATGAAGGCTGTCCTAAAAGAGATGATGGACAGCAATAGGAACTGCTGTCTAGGGTTTGGTCAAGCGCAGTCAGAGGCGGCGCTAAGGTTTTGTTTGCGATAGCAATGAAGGCTGCCGTCTAGGGTTTGGGTGTGCACAGTCAAAGGCGGCTCCCAGGATTGTTTGCGACTGATACCATGTTATAATTTAGGATAGAAAAAATATCACTCTTATTCATATCATGCTGAGATTACAATTCATATATACAAGGCTAGAAAGCTATTTTAGGAAGTATAATAATACCACCTAGTCACCCAAATCCCTATGATTGTGGAATACCATCATTGACTATAATTATAGTATGCTAAATAAGGAAATAATAAAACACGAATAATACAACTAATAAAAACAGATTCTAACAATTGACTATCATTTTATTAGAGAAAAGTTGTTGTCTTAGAAAAGTTGTTCCACGTTTGTTGGCTCTAATGATCAATTTGTAGACATTTTGACAAAATCCTTGAGGAGGCCAAATATTTAGTTTATATGTTTCACGCTTGGAAAATAATTTGAAAGCTCTAGCTTGAGGTGGAGTATTAGAATAGTTTCTACTATATTATGAGCTAAAACCATTTTGAGCTATGAAGCTAGGACACACCTCTTCAATGGTATGTTCATCGTGTCTGACACGTATTTGACACTAACATGTGTACAACACTTGTGTGTGTATATATATATATATATATACATATATATATATATATATATATAGTATGTACATATATGTATGTATAAGTGTTATTGTGTCCAACATTTTGGTGATTATAAGTGTCACAATTTTCGTGCTTGTGTTTGTATCCATGCTTCATAGCTTTTGAGTTGTATCTATATGTAACCTATAATCCTTGGGATAAACTCTTTTATGCTTTCCTTTTTTTCTCTGTCCTTAAGCTTATGTTGTAAGTCACTGATCCTTATATATATATGTGAATCTGAATCAGTAAAGAGGTCCAAGTTAAGATCTCTCGTTATTTTTCTCATATACTCCTTCAGGTTTAATAACCAGTTTTCAAATTTAGGTTAATTTGATTTTACTGAGCAATATACGAACTGCCATGATGCTGTTAATTAATATCCAGGATGCTAGGTTACTACTGCTAGTTCCCCTTTCTGTTGATGCAGAAGACAGGTCTTTTGGATTTCAAAACAGATATTACAGTTGGTGATGGAAGATGCTATTGATGATTGGATCCTAAGAGAGATTCATTGGCTTCGCAGAGAGGATACCGTTGCCCAAGGGATTCGGTGGGTCCAAGATGTAAGAATTGAACCAAATTTTTAACATTTTGCTGGGACATTGTATTCTTACCTGGAGTTTTTTTATGCAAATTAACTAGATCACAACCAAACACATCATTCCTCAATTTAATCTAAGCATCTAAAGCGCTGGATTGTTTTAGTGGCTGTTTGTTAATAGATAGTTGACAGGACAAAATTTGTCTTCAACTCGGCTGAGAAGCCATAGAGATAATCTTGTACCATGCAAGGGAAAGGACAAAAGTGGTCTTTAAAATCTCAAATTTGGACCTGGCTAAAGAAACCAGACCAATGCATAAGCTGTGTATTTCTAGCTATACTCTATTTACTCCCACTGAAGTTCTAAAACTAATCAAATGAAACTGCTTCAAGCTGAGGGCAAACCAAATATTCATCAAACACTTGAAATTCCTAATTTGAATATAGTGGTTTCTAGTAGACATGCAAGATTGGAAAGCATTTCAATAGGTTGTGCTAATGTTTCTTCTTGTCTGCATAATGTTTGCAGATCCTCTGGCCTGGTGGTACATTTTTCTTAAGAGTGCAGACCCCTCAGGTGTTAATTGGTGGCAGTGCATATGATCAAAAGCCTTTACCAAGCATAAGTGAATCTGGCGGAAGCATGTTGTCCAAATCACAGTCAGGATCCTTCGAGCTACAGCTTGAGGCTACTCGTAGAGCAAGTGACTTGAAGAAACTTCTCTTTGGTTAGTTGTACTTTCTGTAGAGTCCTAAAATACTGCATTTAAATGGATTGGTGAATATTCTTGCTCTTTTGAAACTTTATTTGAGTTTCTCTTTTTTTAACTTTATCTTCCTTCTAAAGGCTAATGCAAATACCCTGTTCAAACTTAACCAATTTCTATAAAAAAGGAACTCCTACTATAATAAAAATATATCCATTTTTTCATCTATTTTCTATTTTCTCTCAGTGTGATCCTTGTAACCTTATGAAATTTGGAGCAAAGATTTCCATTCCTAGACTTTGATATATATAAAGTTGCCTCCATTTTTGACAGATGGAGCTCCAACAGCTTTAGTTGGCTTAATTGGTCAGAAGCAGTACAAACGTTGTGCCAGTGATATATATTACTTTACTCAGGTTAAAGTTCTTTCCCATTGATGTATTGTTGAGTCTGTAACGGTTGACTCTTTCTTCTGAACTAACAATTGTTTTATTCTATTTCATTGCAGTCTTCTATATGTGTAAAGCAACTGGCTTATGCAATACTTGAACTTCTACTTGTATCCATCTTTCCTGAGTTGAGGAATGTTGTCATTAGTGTTCATGAGAATATGCACGTTCACCAACCTGTATAGAGGGTCTGTTCCTGAGATTTTCATGGCTAGTACTCATTTTAAAAGCAAGAACAAGACTCATAATTCATGGATTTTTTCTTTCCCACTTGCTAGCTTAGGGAATTGTTTTGTAAACATAGTGTGTACAGAAGCATTCATTTCTCAGTGCGTTGCTCATTCCACAGGGATTTTGTATGTGACCGACTCATAAAATGTATTAGTGAAAATCTGGTTTTGTTTTAATGTTACAAGAGAAAAAGATACAAGATATATATATACAAATAAATATTATTAATACATAAATAAATATTTTACCGTTGATGTACCAATTAACAAAAGAATTCCATGTTAATTTTTATCAAGGTAAATATTGATTATAATTAAATTATATATAAGGTCAAATATATAAACATAATATATTAAATAATAAACAAGCTCTCGGCGATAAATTTTAACATATTTTATTACTTTATACGTGAGTAAAATAAATAGCTAGTATATATTTCTATAGAGGTATAATTTTTTATCACTTAAATTTTTTGAAGTATCTATAAGTTGTGAAGGTTACAATTTAATATATCTTTTCAGTAACAATACTGCTGATATGTGAGCTAAAACCTTTTAGATAAAAAAATCAATTAGGAGATTATTTTACACACACAACTTGTAACATTATGTTTTTACTAATTTTAAATTATTAAATTATAAAATTAGTACTTTAGCAATTATCAGTATTTTTCGTTGTCGCAATTATTAATGAGTGTTTTGCTTCCAAAACTGATAAACGAGGATTTATTTAATTAATTTTTAATAAAAATTCACAAATTTAAATAAATTAAGATTTGACACTAATTAAAATTTTATTAATATTTTTAACATTTAAAGGTCTTTCTACACCCTGTATAATTTTTCCAGTTTCATTTTTTTTTTTTTAAAAATCATATTGCTCTTTCTTTTATTATTTTTCAGATTTTTATAGATGATGAATAAATATTATCTAAAAAGTAAAATAGTAAAGGTATAAGATTAGATTATGTGAAAAAGAAAATTAGAAAGTAAATTTATATTTATCTCAGTCTAATAATCCTTGTATGATGATTCAACGAGGTAAGAGTTACGAGTATTTCAATAAAAGTTTAATAGTTTATAATATCATAGTTTCAACGAACTCTACTATTTAATACTTTTTTAATATTTAATACTTTTTAAAAAGAGTGAGTATATGACTAGTATTTTATTTATATTTATCTTAATTTCATTATTTTTATTTAGTGGCTTTTAATTTTTATGGATATTTTTTTCTCTTTTATGAGGGGGAAATACAATAAAGATAAATAAGATTGAGAAATGAGTTAACCTAGATGAGGGAATGACACCATCTTCAATCCAAACTCTTTGAGACATTAAGTTTATGAATATTCTTTCTTATATGTTACTCAATAATCTCATTTCTATTTAATGTGAGACTTAGACTCATGCTTGAATACCTAATACTTAGAACTATCTTCTTATTTATAAACTTAGTTTCTCGATGGACCGTAGACTCAAATTATCAACGACTTCTAATCTATTTTTTTTTACATGTTTTAGATGATAATTGTGATGTGAGAATTATCAGTAATACGTCATCAACGAGCTGTTATGCCTGGTGAGACCTCAGGATGTTGGTTCACTTGAATCATATTATTGTTTAACTACTCATTGTAGAGTAGTCGGCCAGTCGACTTCATAATACAATATGGATTAGGTCGACTTCATAATACAAGATGGATTAGATTGATTGACCGGTCGACCTTGAAGGTGTTTACTATACCCGAGAAAGATTTAGTAAAAAATATTATTAGTCAGTCGGAGTCGGATATGTTTCGAGATCATGTGTCCGGTTGGACCTTGAAAAGTCACGTTGGTTGGCACGAAGGGTGACATTTGAAAGCTTTTCGTTTCACGACAGTTGTGTCGTTTCAGTGATGCGTTGTTATAAATAAGAAGGGTGGTGGCCCATTTTCACGTCATTATCATCCTGCTGCTATTATCAGTCTGCCAAGTATTTGGTTCGAGCTTTTTGTATGTTCGCTTCTAAGTAAATAAATAGCTTCCTTTTCTCTCGACACTTACTCATTTTTTTGAGTCTTCGGGTGGATTAGTTGCATTAATTAAGTGTATTGTCTTGGAGGAGTAAGAAATCAGTCCCATTGGTTGCTCTTTGAGTAATACTGAGTTCGATCGGTCTAGTCATAAGTCAATAGGAGATGAGAGGTGTTAGAGTAGAGGATTTACCAGTTGTAGGAAATTATTTTACATACAATTTTCGCTAAACACCTACTTGTAGGTTTTAAATGACGTAAGACGTAATCCATTTTTCTCTAGATTGATGCTCTGGCATATACTTTTGTTGAAATTCTTTTCAACCTTATTTAATATTAAAAAGTTAGTAAATAGTCTTTTAATTAAAATTGCTCCGAATTTTAGTTCTCCTGTCGATTAATGTAAGATTTTAAGTGTTGCATGCTTTTGATTTTGAGGAACTAAATAGTTATTAAGATAAATAAAACACGTCCAATTGATTTTGATGACTCGGTTATTGAGAATAATGTGGAGGGTGTTAACGAAGTTGGCCCTCCCGAACATAATTGGGTGGATGTCGAGGTCAAAAGGACAGGTTCCAATTTTACGACATCATCTTCCCTCATGTTATTTGTAGATATTATAGATATTTTAAACTCTTCTATCCCTGATCGTGCATTTTCCTTGTGTCGTTGTTTGTCAGTCGACCTCATATTCCAGGACCGGAGGACGCCAACATTTCATTTTTTTTCTTTATGTATTCGCATGTAATGAAATAACTCTTGTGTCCATCTTTCTTTAAACGAGTTTAGCAAGAAAGTGTTAAGCACATTGAATGTAACTCTCTCCCAACTCCACTCTAATAGTTGAGTGTATATGCTGGGCTTTCAGATTTTATGTTCGGAGTTAGGATTGCACGTCACTCTTTTTTTTTTTTTCTACATCATTATTGTAAGAAAGAAATTCGGTTTACATTTACAATTAGTTTTTATAATTCTTGAATTCATTTGTCTTCTTTAAAACTAGACTCTAGTTTTAAGTTACTTTTACATCCACGCATTTCTTGAACCGTTTAACATAGTTTTGGTTACATTGTCTTACGCATACTCTTTCTTTATTTCACTAGTGCAATTTTATTCTCTATATTCTAGTTCCAGTTTTTTATTTCCACTAGTTTTCAATTCCATTTTTACAATTTTCTTTTAGTTTTGTCAATCAATTCCAGCTAATTTCAGCTTTTATTTTTTATTTTTCATCTACTCTATTTTTCTGTTTCGTCACATCCCTCACGACATAAGATTTTGAAACATCCAAACCTTTACTATTTACTATTGTTGCTAGACAGTTTCATAGATGATTGTCATTAAACTCTATCATTAAACTCTATCGCATTGCTTTGTTTTGTTTTTTCTATTTTTAATTCGAAAAGCCATTCAAATCTACAATTTTAATTTGTAAAAGAAATAATATCAAATAATGGACTTAATCAGCATTTCTCAAGATTCAACCTAGCTCAACTTCTATATTGCACTTATTAAAGGGGATTTAGTGTGTTCAAAATCATACACGGTAGTGGTTATGAAAATGGTATCGTTGTCGGGAAACACATGTCATTTAGTCTTATCGTTGATATTATTTCATTCTCTTTTCGTTTTATTTTGTTGTTATCCTGAGAATTACACTGCTTGGTTGGATACCACAAAAAAAATTTGTTCCGGGATTATAACTTTGTATGGATTAGATGATCTAGAAGTCATGTATGACCAAATCTAAGCCAGATATATTATACTTTTTTGGATCCTGACCAAAAGAACAATATATTATACTTTTGGATCCTGACTAAAAGAACAAGATTAAGAGGGGATTGAAAATAATCATTTTAACAAAACTTCATCTTATACTGCTTCTTACGTTTGTTTGTTCTTTATTCACTAATTGAATTTTAATAGGTAAAGTAATATTATAAGCAAACAAGATTTTTTTATCTCGTAATCATTTTTAATTAACTTGTACGAGTATTATTTTAAAATATAGTTGTTTTTGACTAATTGGTCAAATATTTTTTAACAACTAACTATTTCTATAAACTAATTGTTTTTTAACAAGTCACTTCTAAGAAAGACAAAGATTTTTTAAAAACGCTATCAAAAGATCACTCATTAGATAGGTAGTGTCTTTCGATGTTTATAAGACTAAACTCTCTTATGAACACAATAGTGTTCTTTACAAAGCTTTGTAGGGCATATAATATATTGTCAAGTTTCAACATTTTTTCAAATTAAGCTGAAAGAAAATATTTTTTGCAAATTCTTTTATGGTTGTTGAGGAGATTTATACTCGCTTAAATGTCTTCCTTACATTTAAGTAGAAGATGCATTAAATGCACAATACATGTTCTTCTTTTCTCCTTTAAGCATATTTAGATGTACTTGTATTTTCTTTGACAGATAATCTTTACTTCAAATCTTGTAAAGCCCATAAACTTTTTCAGAGTTGACAAACTTATTACAAGGAGTTGTCGCACCAAATTAACTATAACTCATGTAGCAATAAATTGTTGACATGACATACATCTTATTAGATCTTCTTAGTCATACATAAAATATAAACATCCCTACAACATAAAATAAGCATAAAAATATTCATAAAATAACACGTTAACTAAAGATTATGCACAAATCGTCTAAGCATATCAATGCTTACCAAACATATAGAAACAAGGCTCAATTGTATCATCTAATAGATAAAACACTTATATTTTATATAATTTATAGTTTAAACAAAGATTATTGTCTCATATATGAATTATAACTTTATTTTATGTTTTCTTATTTTTAGCACATAATCAAGATCATGAGCATGGATATCTAATAATATGCCCATTTATCAAAATTATTTTCTTTTTTTATTTACATGGTTGAAAGTTAATATATACTATCTACAATAGTACTAGTTATTCGAGGTTGAAGGATTTTGTGATATAATGTTACCGCTAGCCTTTGATAGAATATATAAATCATACATGTCACTTGAAAATGCAGACAAAAAAGTTTAAAGAAATTTCTTCATAATTACTTATAACAAATTTAGATAAACATAAACCATTTTAGTCTTTTATATCTCTTTGAAAACGTTAGACGAAAGAAAGATTATGTTTATAGTGATATTATTATTTCAAGATGAGACTGACCTATACGAACATAAGATTATATCATTTAGTTAAAACATATTATATCGTTTAGTTTTTAACTTGGTTTAAATATGTCAAAAATCCTATATTACTTTAAGAGTGAAGTCAATAATGTATATAATCATAATCATTGTCGTTCGTTAACCTATCAATATATTTTTTTAAAACATAAAATTGCGATAGAAATATAAATTATATTATAATCACTTAAACTTTTTTCAATATAAATAAAAAAAGTAAATTGTGAATATCTAAATAAAGTATTATTTATAAAAAGAGTAAAATATTGAATTAAGAAATAAGAAAATATTAATAAAAATGAAAATATAGTTCATAATATACTAAAAATTAAAAAAATTGTAAAAATATTATAAGCAGTTATCATATTTATAAAATATTAAAATAAATTATTGATTGAATTTAGAAAAAAATTATATAAATATTGAGAATATTTTAATTAACTTTTTAAATGTTGACACTAAACTGATTATAAATAATAACAAAAAAAATGTTAACATCATAAAAAAAACATATATAGATATGTGACTAAACTATATTCCACAATTGTCTATAACAAATTTAAAATTTCATTAAATGTAATGAATAGACAATAAATATATAATATATATAATAATAACTGTTAGTAACATAAGAATATGTTAATAGCATAAAAAAATGAAGTAACTGTCTTATTAATAAATCCTAAATCCTAATCTTTACATAACATTACCTTCATTTCAAATCAAATGAAACAGGAATGATATTATTATTATTATTAATAAAAGATATTCACCTCAAAAATTTACCATAGTTATTTGTATTTTTGGTCTTCCATATATGTTTCGGTCTAAGATCACTTTGACAGAGCCTCTCACCAAGCCTGATCAGATTCATTTAGAGAAGAGAATGTATGACTTGTAATTGTATTTTTCTTTTAAGAATAAGTTTTATTTATTATTTTTTTATCTCAAATTTTAACAACTTGTATACATAAATTAATTTTATAAAAAAATTAATATAATTATTATATATAATAATTGTTATTATTATTATATATAAAAATTTGAGAAAAAAGGATGAATTTTATTCTTCATCTAATAATAATTATAAGATATATAGGTGAAGCAACTTCCTTATGGAATACTTTCTACTTATATCCATGTTAGGTCGTTCCTTAACAGCCACCAACTTATGTTGAAGGTGTTTTCATGAGATTTTCATGGCCAGTAGTCATTTGAAAAGCAAGAACAAAGACTCATAATTAATGGATTTTTTTGTCCCACTTGGTAGCTTAGGAAATTGTTTTGTAAACATTGTGTGTACAGAAGCATTCATTTCTCAATGCATTCATTACTCATTCTACATGGATTTTGTATGTGACAGACTCATCAAAAGTATTACTGGAAATCTTTTTTTTTTTTTTTTTCACGTTGTAAGAGAAAAAGATACAAAATAGGTACATAATAAGACCACCATTATTTTATAGTTTTCATTAATTTTAATTTTATGTGTTCCTATTATAGTATGACAGTAGCATTTTACTGAGTGAAATTCATCATTCCTTCATTTAACTTCTAATTAATATTTTTTTCTTTCTTTTCTTGACATTTTAGTTTCTTATTTACTTATTTATTATATTACATTTAATTTTAATCTTAAAAAAATACCACTTTAGCATCTATATTTTTTTTGTTGTAATACTGTTTTTAAGTTATTGTTTTAATTTCTTTAAAATTGCTTTATTCATTATTTAAGTAAACAGGACGTTTGTTACTATCTATTATGATAAAGGATGTCATTTATTAATGATGACAGATAATAAATGGAAAACATTTTATAGAGATCAAAATAAGGGAATTAAGAGACAAAAAAACTGCAATTTACATATTATATATTATATATATAGTAACATGTAATAAAAAAATTTAGACTAAAATACTATTAATACATCAATAAATATTTTACAATTGATGTACCGATTAACAAAAGAATTTCATGTTAATTTTTAACAAGGTAAATATGAATTATAATTAAATTATATACAAGATCAAATATATAAACATAATATATTAAATAATAAACAAGTTCACATTTTATCACTTTATACCTAAGTAAAATAAATAGCTAGTATATATTTCTATAGATGTATAATTTTTTTTATCTTGAAGTATAACTTGTTAAGGTTACAATTTAATATTTAATATTTTTCAGTAACAATATGCCAAGAGAAAGTGTTAATATCTCAGCTAAAAGCTTTTATATAAAAATGAAAAAAAATTAGGAGATCATTTTACACACACAATTTGTAACATTATGTTTTTACTAATTTTAAATTATGAAATTATTAAAATTAGTACTTTAGCAATTATCAGTATTTTTCGTGGTCGCAATTATTAATCAGTATTTATTTAATTAATTTTTAATAAAAATTCACAAATTTAAATAAATTAAGATTTGACACTAATTAAAATTTTATTAATATATTTAACATTTAAAGGTCTTTCTACACCCCATATATATTATTTTTCCATTTCCATAATTTGAAAGAATCATATTATTCTTTCTTTTATTATTTTTCAGATTTTTTATAAATGTTGAATGAATATGATTTGAAAATAAAATAGTAAAGGTATAAGATTAGATTATGTCTAGAAAATGAGAAAAGTATATTTATATTTATCTCACTCTCACCATCTTTCTGTTATGAATGAACAAAAAGTGGATTAGATAATGATATATAATAATCTCAATAAACTTTACTATTTCATATTCTTTTAAAAAGTAAGTATATGACTTATAAGATAAGATTCTATTTCGCTTATATATCATCAATTATATTTTTAATGTACATTTTCAATGGTAATATAGAAATATTGTCTTTTTTAATTCCTAAAAGTTTTATCCTATTCCATTCTCAATCTACGATAAATCTAGTAAATGTTTTAATCCAGTGTGACAGATTTTGAAAAAATTCCAATGGCAACCTTAAGTAAAGTGTGAATTATCCTAAATACCCTCATGTAACCCTACACTTCCATATCTTTATTTCACCCCACACCTCCGTCAAGAGCTGCCGCCGTTGCACCGTCGTCTACCTTTCACGTCACCGCCTGTGAAAGGTAAGCCTATGCTTTTCCACTTCATTTTTGTTTCTTCCTCTTATACCAACTCTTTGAGCTGCGTATACCAATCTCACCACAATGGCAGTGGTGAGGGGAACTCCCTTGTATTTCTGCCGAAGGTTTGCCCAATTCCGAAACCTCACCTCAGAGACCAAACAAGGTTATAATTATCATCCCACTGAAAACCTCGATGCTAAAGATTGCAACTTTATCCATGAAATTTGTAGGGTTACGCGAATAAAGCCCCAATGGGAGGACACCCTTCTTTCCCTGTATCCATCTTTCAATTTTTCTGACCCCTCTTTCTTCCTCCTTTATCTTAACCACCAGAACAATGCCTTCCTCTCCCTCCGTTTCTTTCACTGGTTGTGCTCTTCTTGTGGTTTCTCGCCCGACCAATCATCTTGCAATGCCCTCTTCTGTGCGCTTGTGGATGCTGGAGCCTGCAAAGCAGCAAAATCATTGCTTGACTGCGCCGGTTGGACTCCCGAGCCTGCTTCTTTGGAGGGTTACATTCAGTGTCTCAGCAGGGCTGGGATGGTTGAAGATGCAGTTGATATGTTGAAACAGGTCGGGTTTTGCCCCTCTTTCACAACTTGGAATGCATCTCTGTTGAGTTGTTCGAGGGCTGGGAGGACTGATCTGGTTTGGACATTGTATGAAAAGATGACGGAATCCGGTGTTGTTGCTAGCATTAATGTGGAATCTGTTGGATATCTGATAATGGCATTCTGTGCAGAAAACAAAGTTTTGAAAGGGTATGAACTTCTTAGGGAACTTCTGGAAAATGGCTTGCGTCCTGACAATGTTGTTTTCAATGCACTTATTAGGGGGTTTTGTAAGGAGAGACAATATGGTCGAGTATCTGAGATCCTTCATATTATGATTGCCAAGCAATGCAATCCTGATATCTTTACTTATCAAGAAATCATAAATGGACTCCTGAAGAGGAAGAATTGTGAGGGCTTCCGGGTTTTTAATGATCTCAAGGACAGAGGATACTTCCCGGACAGGGTTATGTACACAACAGTGATCAAGGGTCTATGTGAGATGGGATGGCTTGGGGAGGCCAGGAAGCTGTGGTTTGAGATGATTAAAAAAGGATTTCAGCCAAATGAATACACCTATAATGTAATGATGCATCAGTATTTTAAGATTGGTGATCTTGTGGAGGCAAGGAAGATCTTTGAGGATATGTGTGGTAGAGGTTATGGAGAAACAACAGTTAGCTATAGCACAATGATTTCAGGTTTGTGTTTGCATGGAAGAACTGATGAAGCATATAGCTTGTTTGAAGAAATGTTTCAGAAGGGCATTGTTCGTGATTTGATTACATACAATTCTCTTATTAAAGGCCTGTGCAAGAACGGGGAGCTGGTTAGGGCGACAAAACTATTAAATGAATTGCTGGCACAGGGATTAGAGCCATCAGTTTTTTCTTATAATCCTCTTATTAAAGGACTATGTAAAGAGGGAGACACACAGGGTGCGATTAGGTTGTGGAAGGAAATGCAGGATAAAGATTTGGAACCAATAGCCAGTACGCATGATTATATTATAACCGGGTTATGCAAAGAAGGACATTCTCTGCAGGGAATGGAATGGTTGCTAAACATGCTGAGTTGGAAGCTGAAACCCCAGAAGCATACTTTTGAGTACCTTATTAACAGTCTATCACAAGAAGATAGGTTGGATGAAATTTTGGTTGTTTTAGAGTTGATGTTTAGAGTAAGATATAGACTAAAAAAAGAAACAATTCATTCTTTGGTGAGTAAATTTAGTAGGGATAGTTTTCATTTTCCTGACTTAAGGTTGGAGAAGATCATAGAAAGAACTTGATATAACTGAGTGTGGTGTTTGTATCTTCTATTTACTATCTATGACCAATAAAATGGAGAACTTTCTGAGTTTTTCTTGTAAACATGAAACTATAATTTCTTTGTGAATGTTTCCTTTAAAGTTTGTTTTCATTCTTGAAGCTTCTGGTTGTACATCTTGAAGTTGCAACTTGTCTGCTGCTGTTTTTTCAGGTTGTAAATTTAAATTTGTGGTCCTTTTGTAAACAAAGGGGTTATTTGCCTTATATAAAACTGCAGAGTTTATCTATGTCTATTAAATGTCTTCTCCAGTTCTCCTTCACAAGAGCAATGAAACCTGCCTTCTGAAGTGCATAAATTGAGCTAAATACACATGGATAAACTCTGAATTGAGTGTCTAGATATGTATGGAGTTTGATTGCAGAACCGGAGATTTTGATTTTGTATGCCTAACATTAGAACTATTCAAGAATTAGTGTCTCTTACATATGAAAAGACTATGTATTTACTTGTGTCAAATTCATTATTTTCTGAGTTTAAAAGTTCTTGCACTTGATGGAGTGTATGCTCACTTTTTCTTCAACTTTTTTCATTCAGGCTTAGTGATGTGTTGTGTTCCCAATTTCTAGTGCACTTTTGTGAAGTTCTTTTGACATATTCTTTCACTGCTAAACAGACTTCATTCCTAAAACCTCCAAATAACGAGTTTTTAGTTAATAAGCTAGAGAAATGCAGTGTTTCACAACCATAGGTCTTACTGAAAGTTGTGCTGGGTGTTTCACAACCATAGGTCTTACTGAAAGTTGTGCTGGGTGTTTCACAGCCATAGGTGATGTGTATTCTATGATAGGAACAGTTGGGTTCCCATGAAAACCATTGAAGCCAGGCTTGAATCTGTGCCAGAGATGGAATATTTAATGATTTTTGTTAGATTATGTTATATGTTTTTTATGTTTTGTGAGGATGTTACACCAACTATAAAATTAACAATACTTTAATTTTATAATTTAAGTAAAGATTAGAATATTTAGAATAAAGTTAAAAAGTCTCATTTTTTTATTAGTTAAAAAGATTGTTTATAAATAATTTTTCTTTTTTCTTAAGTTGCATAAATATCTTTTAAAACAAAATTATAGAAAGTTGAAAGAAATAAAGTATTTTATACAGGTGACCTAAAGATACCAACATACTTAAGATCACAAGAAGTTTATATATTATGATTCATCATAAATCACTCTTGTAGATTTGTTGACTTTATAATAATTACTTTAAAATTCATGACTAATATAACTCTTTATTAGTTAGAAACTATAACAAACATAAGTTTAAATTTATTGCTTTCTTTCTTAAACTCAATTAATATTTATCTCCCACTTTATCTACTTTATCTTGTTTAAGTCTTCACACTTAACTATCTATGTCACTAACAATTAGATTTTCCTATTTACTAATTAAAAAAAAGCAACTTCTTTTAAAATTAGATTAACATTAAAAAAGTATAAATTTATTTATTTTATTAAAACTTATTTTTTAAAAAAATAAACACAAACAGATTAACTCTATGTTATAAGTTAAAAAAAAATTACTAGAGAAGTGTGTCTACTATTGGCTTGATGGTTATTTTGATCCTTATACTTTACTAAATCCATAATCTTGATTTCTAATATTTTTCTCTCAATTTTAGTCTCTAAGTTTTCATTATTTAAAATTTTATTTAATTTTCAATTACAAATTTAAAAAAATTAAATCAATATTTAATTTTGAGTTATGAAATTGGTAGCATTAAATTGAAGGATAAAAAAGTGAGAAGTAAGTTACTGCAATCTCCATAAGTATACATATGATGAGATGGTGTGTCTATGATGGAAGAAGGTTCCGACGACACTAATCAAGAATAAAGAGGACAAAGAACCCGAGGGAGAATCAAGAGCTTTCCAAAAGATTGGCCCATATCAGGCTGTTTGAGCTTTCAATCATGCTTAAATGCAAACACGAACAAATCTCTTTGGAGAAAATAGAGTATTAAGGAGAAGTCCTCTAATTTGTATAAATTGTTTAAAATAATTTGGGCCTTGTATTTGGGTCAAGTACAATAAATTTGGGTCTTGTATTTTTGGGTCATGTAGTATAAGTTTGGGCATTGAGGTCCATAAATAATGTTGGGCTTGATCAAGGAGTCCAAGTAGCACAAGGAGCTCTCTCCTTGTGCCACTTGTCACCACCTTGTAAGAGCCTTGGGGTGCAAGCTAGGTTTGAGAAGCTTGTCATAGAAGCTAGGGTTAAAAGCTTGTCTTATAAGCCAAGGTTAGAAGCTTGTCTTATAAGCTAGGGTTTCTAGACCTAGCTTCTCCCATACCTTACCTAGATAGCTTACATGTGAAGCTAAGTAGCTCATCATTTCTTCTTTAAATAAGAGGTCTAGGAACCTCTCTTGTAAGCTTGATTTTCAGTAATGATATGCTGCCAAATTTTCAGCACATTGCCTCAAGTTTTACATTGAGTTTCTTCTCTTAGAAGAAGCTAGGAGCTCTCTCTTGAAGGTTGGCCCAACCTTCTTCAAGGCTTTCACCATCTACTTCACCATCAACCTCCTTGCACGCTTCCTTCCATGGCTTCCGCATCGTGAGGAGTTTCATCCACTTTTTCTATTTGGTGCTTCAAGGTTTCATCATGCTCAACTTCCATTAAAGTTTACGCAAGAAGCTAAGACACCTAGGAGCTCCTTTATCCGTCTATTTAATCTATATAAAAAATTATCTATTTTTTAATCTATAAATATATAAATAATAATAATAATATAAAGTCAAATTAATTAAATATTTTTGCATGCGTTTTTCTAGGACTCAATACATCCAATCTGTTAAGTCATAAGACTATTTTGGAATTAAAAATGAACTTATCAACTTAAAAAACATTTGATCTAAGAATATATTTTTAAAAACTAAAAGTTAATTAAAAAATTAAAAATATTTTGAAACTGAATCTTATAATTCACACTTTAATTTTTTTTTTTACTTCTATTAGTTTTTTTTTTTTTTTTTTTTTTTTTTTTTTTTTATTTTTATTATTTTTTTTTTTTTTTTTTTGTATGTAATGTCTTGGCTATCAAGTAATTAAATTGAGAAGCGAGATGTTCTTAACGATGCAAACATGTCTGACATATTTGGAATATTTTTTTCTAAGTTTTAGTTCGGCCACTTTTCGAGCACCAATTTGGAATGTTTTCTTTTTCACCCAACCATTGAGCATGTTCCATTTATTTGGTTATGCTTAGATCCAAAATTATATGAACAACTTAATCATTTTGTTTGTTTTCCCATAATGGAAACAATTATTATTTAAATAAAGCTCATTTCACATTTATAAAAAAGACAGAATAACAAAATGCATAACCATACAACTATTTATTGTACCAATGGCAACAACCTCTACATCTTTTTTCGTGAGTTAATTAATATAAAATGATATGATGAATATATTTTTATTCATATTTAAAGTATTTAATTTTAATTTTTTAATTAAAATAAATTTATTTTTTAAATAAAATTTATCCAATTTAGATTAATTGGACTATATTTGAGATTTTTTAATTTAGATTTTAAGCATATTTTCATATTTTTTATTTATAATTATTTGTAGAGATTTTGTATGTTCCAAATCTGATCAAATATTTTATAAAGATAGTTTGCAGATATTCTATAAAGATGATCTTCACTAATTCTTACTTGATTTAGAGGAAATTTACTTCAAATATTTTGCAATATCTTTTGTAGCAGATTCAATTATTATGAGCTGGTATCTCGAATAGAATTTGAAAACAAAATATTTGAAAGAATTTGAGAGAACAAATATCTACAAATTTATTAGAGAGAATATATTTACAAAATTAATATTTAGCACATAAGGAAACATATGATAATTGCAAGGATAATTATGAGTTAATTTCAATTTCGTGAAGAAAAGAATATTATAAATAGAGGCGGGAAGACATGAAGGACACACCCCTGCATATTATAAATCAGTAAGTAGATTAACGTTCTAAGATACAAACAAGATTCTTTCACCTCGTAGCCACTCCTAGCTAACTTGTATGAGTATTGTTTTGGAATATAGTCATTCTCGGCTAACTCGTCAAGTATTCTTTAACAACTAGCACTTGCATTTATAAACTGATTATTCTTTAAAAACAAGTCACTCCTGACTAGGACAAAGATTGTCTAAAGATGTGATTAAAAGATCACAATGTTGCTCATTAAAGACGGGTTGTATCTTTGGATATTTACAAGGTTAAACTCTTTCTACTAGTTCGTTGTGAACACAATAGTGTTCTTTACAAATCTTTTTAGGTCATATAATATATTGCCAGTGTTTTAACACTTTTTCAAATCAAACTCTTCTTTAACTTCTACTTGAAAGATAACTTTACATAAGCTGTGAAAGAAAAGATTCTTTGCAAATTCTTTTATTATTGTTGAGCATTTTTATACTCACTTAAATGTCTTACTTGCATTCAAGTAGCTTAGACAGAGAAGATGCATTAAATACACTCTACACATGTATTAAATGTTCTTATCTTCTTTAAGCAACAACACTATATAGTTTTTATGTATTTATCTTTTTCTTTGCCAGATTGTCTTTACTTGAAATCTTGTAAAGCACAGAGTCATTTAAAGCACATAGACTCTTTAAGGTTAACAAAACTTATTATAGGGAGTTGTTGCCTCAAGGCAACTTTAACTCATGTATCAAGAAATTGTTGATATGAGATACACTCTTTTAAATCTTCTTGGTTAGACATAAGAAACAAACATCCCTACAACATAAAATAAACATAAAAATATTCATGAAATATCACCTTAACTTAAGACTATGCACATATCGTCTAAGCATATCAATGCTTACTAGACGTAAAAATAAGACTAAATAATATTGTATAATCTGTAGTTTGAACAATAGTTATCATCTTACATATGAAGCATAACTTTATTTTATACTTTGTTAGTTTAGCACGTAAAATCAAAAGCATTAAACTTTTCTCTAATAATATGCCTATAGTGTTAATGGTATGAAAATTGTTTTCTTCTTTATTTATATTGTTGGAAGTCATATAGGCTACAATAGGATTAGTAACTGGAGGTTGAAGGGTTCTTGTGATATGATGTTCCTACTAGCATTTAATGGAGTATATAAATCATATTTCACTTGAAAATGACCTCAAAAAGGAGAAAGAGTTTTAAAGAAAATTTTTCATAATTGCTCTTAACAAAGTGAGAAGAACATATACTACTTTGATCTTTTATACAAGAACTTTGAAAACATTTTATGAAAAAAAAAAAAGTGTTTCTAATAATATTTATGAATATAAAAAAAATTAAGATTTGAGTACCATTTAGATATAAATTGAGAAGTCTCTTTAAATATGTCAAGAATCCTATATTACTTAAGAGTCGGTCAGAGTCAATAATAATTTATAATCATCATGGTTTCTTAACTTATCAATATATCTTTTAAATAAAATTATGATAGAAATTAAATTATATTATAATCACTTAAACTTTTTTTAATATAAATATTACAAAAATTAAATTGTGAATATCTAAATAAATTATTGTTTATAAAAGAGTAAAATATTGAATGAAGAAATAAGAAAAATATTAATAAAAATAAAAATATAGTTGATCACATATTAAAATTAAAAAAATTGTAAAAATGTTATATGTAGTTATCATATTTATAAAATGTTAAAATAAATTATTGATTGAATTTAGAATAAAAAATGATATAATTATTTGATTGAGAATATTTTAATTATTTTTTAATTTTGACACTAAACTAATTATAAATAATAACGAAAAAAATGTCAATGATACAAGTGTTAACATTAGGAAAAAAAAAAAAAAAACAGCTAGACATAAATTGTGCCTAAACTATAACAATATATAAAAAATTAAATTTTCAATATTTATTGGACAATTGTGAATAAAAAATTTAAAATTTCATTAAATGAAATTAACAGACAATAAATATATTATTATAAATGTGTTAGTAAGTAACTCTTACCACTAATGTCTCATTGTTACTACTTGTAATAATCATTACATAACCTTACCTTAAATTCAAATCAAATACATTTATAATATTTGCAATAGAATTATTATTATTATTATTATTATTATTATTAATAAAAGAATAATATTTTTATTCACATATTTCACCTCCATATTTATATTATAAATCAAAGTTTTCTTTTTTTTACTGTACAGTTTTTATTTTTAACTTTAGGATAGTTTTTTTGTTGTGTGTGTTTTTTTTTTAAAGTTTAGTGCTTTACCATTATTCAACATAAATACAAATGATTAAGGTTTTTAAAAAAAATTCTCTTATATTGGTATTTTTCTGTTAAG
>Ga0209700_103291_pt1 | contig 31202 bp, 22 predicted proteins | sample SiratroredBW_FD_187528 | JGI IMG/M metagenome (GOLD analysis project Ga0209700, IMG submission 187528) | Root nodule microbial communities of legume samples collected from California, USA - Siratro red BW (SPAdes) (version 2) | ecosystem: Host-associated > Plants > Roots > Nodule | place: USA...
TGCCCTTTCAATTTTTATAAAAAAAAAAAAAAAATTAAAAATTTTAAAAAACTAAAAAAAAAAAAAAAAAGATTACGACATGAATTAGTCATATCATATAAAACTAAATTCGAAGACATTAACATTATCTATAAAATGATTTAAAATTTATAAAAAAGTTTCCTTATCATAACTTTATCTCTCCTTTCATCATTATCAAATTCATAATTTCTTAAAATAATAAGATCATTAAAATAATAGTGATTAATTACAATAGTAGTAATACTACTACTACCTAAAATTAGTAATTGATGATACCAATAAGAATATTTAATATTTATTAACTTTAACTTCGTTTAATGAAATGACAAACTACCAATCATATTTAATTTTTCATTATGATAACAAAAGCGTCATCATAAAGATGTTAAATTCAATTATGCTAAAATTTTCTCATTAAGTGTTATTATCTTATTCACTTAATATTTTTCTCCTGGGTTGGTTTAACACCAGTAAAGTAGACACATCCATTACTAAAAGCACAGAAAAATGTACCATTCTACTAAGATTCCAGCAGTTACAACATTAATGATAGAGGGCACCACTTCAGGGTAATAGTGGCCTTTTCTTATTTTGGTTGCTTTAAATTGGAAACCTTACATTCTCGTACAATAACCATTTAACTAATAATTGTGTGGTTTATAGGAATATGCTTGATGAAACAAAGCTATATTCCAGGGTGATCTTTTAGATCAGAAACAACGTTCTTACAAGTGGGGTTGCAAGGATAGTGGCAATCTACTTTATGGAAAGGATTTCGACCATAAAACCAGTTCCCTACTGCCTTCGCAATTGTCTGCACAATGTCATGGATAAATAGTTAGCTTTTCAACCGCATACAAAACCAAGTAATGATGCTTATATTCTACAAATGGCAGAAAACAATGCAGCATCTTACTGTATTGGCAAGAATTGGTGAGTCACTTTCAAACCATGTCTCTTGTGATTCTGTTTGGCAGTGGCTATAGCAAGAGTCTATAAACATTCCTCTAGATGGAGAGTCTCCAATCACACTCACCGCCATCTCGAATTCCTTCTTGAAGCCTGAAAATCTAAAAACTCACTTTCCCTCAAATGGCAAAAGAATGTGACCCTTTCACATATTTTTGGTTTTTTTCATGTCAATTTTTTCACTTTTAGAGCTTGTGAACAAAGTACATACATCAAGTGGTGACAGAGGCATGGCAAATTTTAGACTGCTTTCAAGGATTGATTAGAGCACAGTGAAGTTGTTTTGTGTCACATTTTTTATTATACAGAACTTGTTAAGAACAGAAATTGTTCACCTTGCACTATACTCAGTTGATCAGGAGTGCATTTGCTTAAATCACGCTTGCAGTTATGCCAATTGTCACTGGGATCAGCAGTACCAGGTACCAAGCTGTTCGGAATCTGAATCAAAGCAATATCTTGAGAATCAGAAAAAAAGACTAGGAGGATATCTCCACTTATCAAGGGGCAATAAGTTATTAAAACATCAAATGAAAACATCCTTGACACTAGTTAGTAAGCTTATTTTCAGTTGGCAAATATGATTATGCTATAATCCACTTACATTTCAGTGTTGTCTTTTGGAAACAAAAGATTCATAGTGAAATCGGGAAATACTAAGATGAAGAGATTATGCTGAGTTATTTGGCTCAATTTCAGATCTAGTTGATTGGGCTTGAAGGAATTTCATCCTTAGTTAAATAAGCAACTATAAAATCCTGCACTTAGAATTATGGGTTCTTATCTAAGGTCTATTATCCTCAAGTTCTGAAAAACTCCTTAAGTGAGAATTTTGTGAAAAGCTAACTCCTATAAAACGCACTAGAATTGCGTACTGTGGTCATTTCTTTACCATCTTGTTATATATTCGACAATTTTTGAAAGAACATGAACAAGGCTTAAGAAGTTTCTTGTATGGACAATATATTCTAAAGGAACACCATCTGAAAACAAACTGGAACTTCTTGAGCATGAGAGTAATCTAACCTGCCATGAGTCATAGGCTGAATTTACTATGAAGATTGGGGTAGTGATTTGTGATACCACATTTTGTGGGAAAAAGCACTACACAACATTCAGAAGCATTAGTAACACCAAAGAAGTTGCCAACCTGAAAGGAAAAATTACACGTGACAAACTTACCAGTCCTGGGCTGAGTTTGGAAGTGCAAGATGTGGGTAAATTCTTTGCTGAGCCCTAAAATAATAAATAAAATCCAATCAGTCTCTGCCTAAGAAAACTTTAGCCATTAGAAAATAACTTTCAAATGAAAAGTGGGAAAACTTTAGTGGCAGTCTTGGTGTTAAACACTGCATATGTAAGCAAGTTGTTTTCTAAGGGGAATATAATCAAAAGAGAAAAGACATATACATGTGTCGACACAACTTTACTGTAATACTCTTCAATGGAACGTGCTCCTGAGATATCCTTTCTGTCGTACAACAATACATAAAATCATTCAATGATCTAAGGAACTATAAAAAGTAAGGAAAAAGCAAGTGAAAGCCAATTAGAGGATCATACACATTGATAAAATAACCAGCATCTGGAACACATTTTACATTAGCTCCAGAAGGCAACAGAGCTTTAAAATTGTCACAGTGTAATATAGTAGTTAATCCTCCAGCTGAACAGCCGGTGAGAATAGCCTGCAGGTTCAAGTTTCAATTAGTCAAAGAAAAAAAACCGTTCAGGAGGAAGAAAGAAAGGGCCAAATCATCAATATCTCTTACATTTTCAGCCTTGTTCATGCCTTTTGCTAATAAATCTTCCATTACAGCTGAAAAAATCCTTGCTCCTCTAAAGTACAAGTTGTTTGTCTGATATGTAGATCAAATTATACAAATCTCATCAGAACGAAAATTGGAAAAAATAAAATTTACCAACCCTCGCTAGTAGTTTCCTCAGAATTTAATTCCAAATTCCTTTGAACGCAACAAAACTTACAGGATCAACTTCTTCCACATCACCAGTAAACGATGACCCATCACAGTACCTAATCTTCACTCTATTCCAATTGTAGAAATCTGAAATTTGTAACATTTGTGAGCAAGCTGAGCAAAATAATTAGTTGATAAGTATTATGAAGAAGCAAAATACACAAACTAGTGGAGAATACCTGGATTATACCGTTGTTCGTTGCTTAAAATTCCAGAAAGGTAAGCATCCTCGACCATTTGCTTGGATGAGCCAAAGCGAGTGTTCTTACGCCAAAGGCATTCCTGGGCATCTCTGCACCATCCTCCTCCCTAAAAGAATTTGTGGTGATGAACATCGTTTTCATGAAAAGAAAATTTCGGTGGTTTGTCCAAAACAAAGAAAAAACAATTGACAAATATGGCATTTAAGATTTACACAACAGATGAAATATTTGTGCAACTAATACATATAAGAAGTATAGAAAACAACTAAGGAATTTTTCCATGAGTTAGTAAAAGACAAATAGTGAAAGGTAGATACCTCCATGTGAACAATCCAGTTGTTAATCCCTTCTCCATCTCCCTTATCGAAGTTGTAAGCTGGGGGACTTCCATCCAAACAAACTGCATCACATGTTAATCTTCAATTCTCAACTATTATATAAATATTCCTGAAAGTAGTAACACTGGAGTATTAAAGTTCCATAAGATCATAACTAAAATTCCTCACCAGCTCCTTTCGACACTGCATTCTCGACCAAAGTCAATGGAACGAAAGCTCCTTCTGCCTTGAGCAATAGCAGTACACAGCCTACAAGATTTAACCATTGGATGATTGTTGTACTCTCCATTCAGCAAAATCCAACCAAAAGAAAACGGTAAACCTGTACATAGAAAACAAGAATCACATAGATGCCTGCCAAAAAGAAAAAAAGAACTTAGCTGAAATATGAATGGAAAGATTTTAACACTAGTAGTGGCATCTCCAATACCCTTCTTATGAGACTATAGGACTATATATTTAAAATAATCTTCTTGCTAAAATAAATTATAATATCATTTTAAGAGATGAATTTTAAGACTAATTCAATCTTATAATTTTGTTCACAAAATAAGATTTGGGATCACTTATAAACTGAAAAAAACGTGAAATGTTCGTCTTTTCGTCCGTGTTTGGTACAAGAAAATGTTAGATGCAACTTAAATAACGCACTCCAATGGCCCAGAAACTGCATGCATTATAGCACAAAACGAAGCATGAACCTGCGTGCATTATAGCCCAGAAACAAAACACTGGTCCCATTTCAACATAGATATATTAACAACTACGTACTATAGAACTAAATTGAGTAACTTTATGCATTCCCCAGGCCCAAAATAAAAACTGAACCTTCTTCCAACCCCAGAAAAAGCAATGATGAGAAGAGAGAAAGGAAAGAGAGAGAAAATGAAGGACAGAACGTGGATCTGAAAAGGACAGAAAGTTGTTTGAAGAGAGTGAGTGAAACTGAGTTGAGGGTGGTGGCTTATAAAATGGTGGATACATAATTAGGAGATTTGGAAAAGATGCATTTTTGGAAGGTTGAGCGGAAAATTGGTATGAAAGGGTGTAAAGGGAGAGTATGGTTTTGGATTTTCCTCTTCTGGGGATGGGCACTGTATGTGATTTATGGATTTTTGATAACTTTATTTAAAAAGAATGTTGTAAAAATTTTAAATGAGTTAACATGTAGAGCACAATTAATAAAGTTACATTAAATAAGAAATTTAAATTTTATAAATACAAACATAATTAGATTAAATAAGAAATTTAAATTTTATAAATATAAATATAATTAGATGGAAGTAAATTTGATATGATTTCTTATGATTTGAAATTTGATTTGGAAATATTGGAGAATTGAAATATTGGGATGAGAATTTAAACATTTTTATTAATAAGATAAAGTTTTGTAAGTGATAAGTGGTGTCAAGCCGATTGTGGTTGTTCTGTTTACAATTGTTTACTAGATTCAAATTATATAGGTTTAGTAGTTATTTGGAATCAAGTGAAAGAACTATTAACTTAACTATTATTATCAAAGTGTGTTGTATGTAAACATTAAAAAAATGTAACATATTCGATCATAATTAATTGTTTCTTTTTTTTTATTTTAATCTATAAAGTTGATAAAAGGTTTAATTTTTCATTTCAATATTTTCATTCTTCAAATTTCTTCCAAATCAAATTTTAAAGTTTTAATAAATCACATTAACACCTAATTACATTAACATTATATTTATAAGATTCAAATTTCTAGTTTAATATAACTTTATTAATTGTACTTTACATGTCAACTAATAATAATAATAATAATAATAATAATAATAATAATAATAATAATAATATTTTTATTCCGACGTTCATAATATCAATAATATTTTTTAATAATTATTTTAATAATTCTTACACCTCCGATGTACTATTATTAAACTTCTTAAAAAGAAACTCCTTTTAATTTTTCTTTAACATCTATTACATTATTTATCACACATAACAACAAAAGTTATTAAATTAATTAACTTTTATTTTTAAGTTTTTTAACCACCACAAATATTTCTAAATTTTTTAAATCACTATTTTTATAATGTACCAATACAAAATTTTCATTTTTTTAATTATTGTTTTATTTTAATTTTCAAGCAACTAATAAGAAAAAAAATTAATTCTAAACAACATAATAAAAGGCAATTTTTTCCATTAGTTATTTTTTTACTTTCCTCTTTCATACCAATTAAAAAAATTCTTCCCATTCATTATTTCAATAAATATTTTTAAATATTTCCTTCTTTTTCCTTTCCCCATATGTTTTTAAATATTTCCTTTTCCCTATATAAAAGAACAGAAAACAAAAGATGAAAACTCAACTTTCCTTTCCCATTAATTACAGTGTTTAATGTTAAATGGGAAAAGAATCCTTTCATAAGTTTATTAGTTACAGTGTTTAATGTTTTTAAATATTTCCTTTTCCCTATATAAAAGAACAGAAAACAAAAGATGAAAATCCAACTTTCTTTTCCCGTTAGTTACAGCGTTTAATGTTAAATGGGAAAAGAATCCTTTCATAAGTTTATTTGTTACAGTGTTTAATGTTTTTAAATATTTCCTTTTCCCTATATAAAAGGACAGAAAACAAAAGATGAAAATTCAACTTTCCTTTCCCATTAGTTACAGTGTTTAATGTTAAATGGGAAAAGAATCCTTTCATAAGTTTACTGGCAGAATTTTTTCCAAAAAAAAATGTTATTACGGGAAAAAAGTCTCAACCCTCATTCATGTAGAACAAAATGACTTTATCTTAGTAATAATAAAATCGAAATATTTCATAAAAATGAAATTTATAAATTCAATTTTATAAAGTAAAAATAAAATATTAATTTTTAATTTCAAAGTATAAATATTTTTAACACACAGATATATATATATATAATATTAAGAAATTATAAAAAAGTATATATACTCAATAAAACTTTGTAACAAATAAAGTTAATTATTTCATTAAAAAGGGCAACAAATATCCAAAATTTAAAATTTAGTACATGAAGTTAAATTGAAACAACAAACAAAATTATTCAAAAAATAAAATTGAGTGATTATATTCCTATAATTAATATAATCTTTCTTAATGATTCCTTATCTGATTTGATGAATTAATATAATTTTATAAATGTTTCATTAGATAATGGTTTTAACTTCATAATAAAAACATAAATCATATTGGATGATTATAATTTTTTATTAATGATTTTTTATTTGATTTGATTTTGAATAATTCATGTAATTTTATTAATTAAAAAATGCTTCGTTTTAGATAACAGTATTAATCTCATCATCGTTTGTTTGACTAGGACAATATGGTCACTATATCCATAGGCACAAAGAAACTACTAAAAAAGTGTATAAAAATTGAATTTAATAACAACAATATTAGAGTGTCTACCAATTTTTATGTTACAGTTAGTTCGGTTAAATATAGTAAAATATTATATGTTTGTATTTATTCGAAAAATATTAAAGTAAGAATTTTATGAAATTTATATTATTAATAATTTTATATAAAAAACCAATTTTATCAATTGAATTATGAAATTATAATTGTATATTATCATAACTATTTATGTTAGACTTTATTAAAACTTGTCAATATTAAAAAGTTATCAAATAATTTATATTTTAATAAATTTTAAAAGTATATATTACATTAATTTTGACTTATAAATGAAACAGTAATGATTTTAAATTCATATAAAATTTTGTCTATATAACTTATGTAAAATTAAATTTTCAATATAAATTTTGAAAAATGTAATCCAATAAAAATATATTAATACTATAATATATTTATCAAAAGTTATATATATATATATATATATATATATATATATATATATATTATTTTTTAAACTATTCATAAAAATGTTAAATATATTTATATTAAATTGATAATATAATTATTTTTTTACATCACTATGAACTTTATAGATCATAGATCATCTAAGTTAAGATAATACCTCAAGGATTAACCATCATAGATCATAACATAAAACATATTATTAAAAGAAAAAATAAAAAAAAAATACAAAGATTAAGTATTGAAATTTAGTATTATGTTTTTATTTCTTCAACTAATAAAAAATATATAAATTAAAAATTAAATAATAATGATTACTTATATTTAAGTATTGATTTTAATAATTGTGAATAATATTATTAAAAAATGAGTTATTTGTAAATTTCTAATTAATATGAGATTCAACAAATTCCTACACACTTAAAAATAATATCACTTCACTTATATATATATATATATATATATATATATATATATACTCATTTTGTCATATATATAATTGATATATAAAATCTTCAGCCCATCTTCTTACGTTTAGGAATAAACATTTCAACGTATTAGATATAAACGATATATGTAGAATATTACAATAGTATTACATATATTACTATACTAACGTTACTATATATATTATGACTCAGTGATAGTCCACGATTGGTTTTCAAAGATATATATGTATAATTTTTTATAATTATGTAATTTTTTAACTATAGTTTATGTATGAAAGACATTATATAGTTAACTAAATGTTCATGTTAAAATTTTAAATTAGTTAAGCACATAATAGTAATAATTAATTTACTTTTAGATCAATTCCATTTATAAAAAAGTATTGTTTTACATATAAACTAAAACGAATAAATAAATTGACCTTGTAATATGATTGAAAATATTCATGAGGCATTCTATCCAAATAGAAAGTATTGATTCCAATCAGATATTTTCTTTCCAAAAATACATTATGGGAAACAAATAGATGGTGGGAGAGGAAAACGAAATTAGCATAAAACAAAAATACACTTTGTTTTATTCTGAAACACATAGCAACCCCGTTACTATATATATTTTGAAATTATTTTTATTATTCAATTAAAAACTTTATTCAAAATTAAAATTTAAGTTTTATTTCTTTTAAATTTTGAGAATATCTTATCATTATTTCTTCATGACGTCTCAACCATTTACAGTTATATTTTAAATTTTTTTTATTATTTAACTGAAAATTCAATTCAAAATAATCTGTTTAGTCATAATTAATTATTTAAACGTTATAACTAAAAAAATTATTTAAAGTTTCAATTGTAAGTAATTGTTTAAGCATCATCATAATGATTTGCTGAATTTAAGATTGCCTTTTCTTTTAAATAATAAAATAGAAAATGTTTTCTTTTAATAGAAGTATTTTTCATAAAAAAATAATTACAAAAAATATAATTATTTATGTATTATTTAAATTAACTCTTCTGTCATATCTTGAAAAAACTGAAATTTTTAATAAAAAGAAATAATTTATGTTGAATAAACTGAAACTTTTAATAAAAGTAAATAATTTATGTATTGATGTAGTAAATAATTATTTATAACTGGAAATTTTATATAATTATTTTTGGTTATAAATTTTAAATAAATTATTTATGAATGAAACTCCCATTTTGAATTAAGTTTTCTTTTAAATAATAAAAAAATTCAAAAATACGTATACATTAAATGTGAGAGTGGTGAGTTTTAAATTTTATTTTCTATTTTAATTAGTTACTAGATTTTGATTGATTGTAGATGGGTCTTTATACAAGATTTACTCAATGCTTTTCTCCATTTCCAGTTCTACATTTTTCCTTAGTTCATAAATATAGTTTTTAACATTAAGTTAAAATTAATATAATAAAATTTATAATTATCATAATATAATGATTATAAATCACATTAAATTATTACTATTTGTTTAAAAATTGAATTGATTAATTATATTAATAATGAGACCAGATCGAATAAACTAAATAAATAATATAAACAAAAATGTAACTAAACCTTAATAAAATGTCATTATTGCAAAAAATAGAAACATCTTTAAATGAATTAATAAATTAATCATTTCTCGTTTAATATAACATTTATAATTTTTTTATTTTATCTTTTTTTCATTTATAGTCTATGATAATTAAGTATATCCTAATTATTTTGTGTCTACATTACTGATGAATATGTAACTTAATTAAAAGTTATGAGGAAAATAAAATAAAATATAATTTCAAATTCACAATAAATACATCAACTATCTCTAGTTAAATGATTGTACTTTGGTACTACCTTGCAACCCACCAAACATTCTTTAAAATGAACAGACATGGGTCCATAAGTGCTACGTCCATATATGCAATATTCATAAAAAAAAAAACTCTAGCCATGATGTTCTATATTAATAAACTCTCTTATGTATCATTATTTCTAAGTAATTTTTCTAGATTTTATTTCAATAATAAGGTATCATATAGGGGTAGTAAAATATGTTGACTTATGTATTTAGAAGGAAATTTTACACTTAAAAAAACTAATTTTTAGTGATATAAATTTAAATGATTACAAATTATAAACATATCATTATTAATATATTGTGACACAAGAATTAAATTATGTTGTTATTACTATACTTGTGAGAATAATTTTAGATATTACTAAAATTAAGTTTTATTGTGACAAATAAAATTATCACTAATAATTCTATGTAATAATAATAATAATAAAATATTGCAAATATATAAGACAATTGTGATAATAATAAAATATCATAAATATATAAAAAAAATAATGATAAATTAGTTATTTTTATTATTAATTTATTCTAATTGATAGTATTTCATTATCAAAATTTGTATGATAATTTGTTTAGGGTTCACTAATTATTAATATTTTATCATTGTTATTAGAAATTATGATAGTTTGTAATAAATATCATATCATAGACATATTATATTTAAAATTTTAAAATACATATTAATTAAAATAAATAAACATAAAATATAAATATAAAATATTCATTATATTTAAAAATACAATAAATAAAATATACAACAAGAACTTGAAACATAAATATATTAAATCAAACTTAATTCTAATTTTTTTTTTTGACGACAAAAAGTAAAATGAATTAACTAGAACATTTCAGTGATATTTCAACCCTTATATACAAAGAACAAATACAAGTTCACCATTGAAGGAAACAACAACCACATACTCCTACTCTTAAGAACAATAAAAATGTCACTAATGAAACAACTATACAGTCTTGAGTTGTGACAATAGTGTCCTAATTCATGGTTTAGTTGTTAATATTCGCTAGTTGTTGTTAATATTCGCACCTGACTCCAAACAACAACTTTTACCACGATTACCTTGGTCAAATGGTTGGATGGTCCATATTATTTTTAAGGATTTTGATCCTGAAAATTAAATAAAATAAATCACTAATATGGATTAAAAAAATTAATAATATTTTACAAATGTAAAGATATAGAAATATCAATAAAAAATTTAAATAATAATACAACTTACTTTGTTTGATGGAATATTTGAAGTGCTAAAGGATAGTAGTGATTTGATGTCTAATCTCTCTTTCAATATCTTACTTCATTTGATCATGTTGAGTTTTCATAACAAGTTGGTGATTTTCGATTAATCGACATTGAGATTGCAATTCACTTTGAGGTTCAATGTTAGTCTCTTCTTGCTTTTGAATAATGTTAGTCAAATTTTGCTCTTCTAACTCTAAATCATTTGCTCTCTTTTGTGCATCCTCCATTTGACTTTGAATAAGTTGTCTCTCTACATTTCTTTTCGTCATTGACACACTTCCTATACCTTGTGAGTGATTTGGTTTTGTTCCCAATAAAAATTCAAAATGTTTTACCAATGGGACAGGTGCTTTTGAAATTTCTTTCTTGATACACTTCACCCACATTTTTCAAACTGTCCTATACAATATTAACACAAAATAATGACGCATAACATATGAAAAAACTTTAAAAATAACTTTTGATATCTCTATATATATTTCCACATGTCACCTTATTTACACATTTCAACATCATAATCCAAATTTTTACACTCAAATTGTAAAACTTTAGAGATAAAAAATATAACTTTTAAATCTATTAAAATAGAAGTGAAAGTAATTTTTTACTTACCATAATTTGTTTTCCATCGGGAACACACCAAGTTCTATCAAATCTCATTCGTATGGCCATCCATACTTCCACGCATTTGGCCATTCATCGCCTTTTAATTCCTCTTTCTATTGAAAATAAATAAAATAAGATAATATGACGTTAGATTAAATAAAAAGAACAAAAACAAACAAACTTGTATATGTGAAACATAAAAAAAATCATATAAAGCCTATATAAAATTTGCAAAAAAATTGTACACACGAAACATAAAAGAAACATTATCATTTCAAATGCTTTTTAGACAATTGATTTTGTGCTAATAACTGACTTAATTTATTGTTTACTCCGGCTAACTTTATTTTTCAAACTCCTTTCCTATAAATGTAGAAATAATTAATATTATAATATAAAAATATGTAAAAAATAAAATTAAAATTTAAGATATAAATATATAAAGAATGTAACTTACCTTAAATTTTGAATCGTTTCATTTATTATTTATTAACCAATTCCAATATTCAGGACATACATCATTTGGTCTACCTTTGTTTTGGATGTATGTTTGATGTAAATGATGATGTCTTTTTCTATATTGGTTTTGTAACTGTTTCATTGCATGTTTTCTATCCTTTTCCATGAAATATGATGCATCATAAAGTCATGAAGTTAAAAAAAATACCAAATAGAAAATTGTTAAAATATATTTAATATATAAATCAAATTAATTAAGTGCACAAATTATACTAACCATTGTATGTTTCCACTTATATTTATATCATTTTCAGATATCTCTTTTCAAGTCTTAACTTGTAAAGGAGCTTTTTGTCGTATACACACAATTGAGTCGTAAGCTAAAATACTCGGTAATGTCTACATGTAAGCCAATCCACACAAACCAAACTATTCCATTTACAAACACAGGCAAGATTCAACATACCCAACAAAGCCTTATGAAAGAATTAGTTTACATATATGAGGAGAAACTGTAAGATATGTTTTGGCCAAGTTCAAGAGGGGGTGAATTGAACACTTAATTTTTTTTTTTTGCAAAAGTACTTTTTTTAATGCGAGGAATGAAAAACCTTTAAAGAAACTATTCAATAATGATATGAAAAGCAATCAACAAAGATTCAAGAATAGTTCCAGTACAATATCAGTCAATCAGAAATAATAAATTGAAAATAGAAAGCAGTTCTTGAAAAACACAGTGTACAGTAAAACCAGTTCTTGAAGATTAATTCAAGAAATCAAAGAATTAGATCAAATCCAAGTTTGTAATGAATTACTGATTAAAGAACCTTTTATCAAACAATACAAACTATGTTTAATGTATAAAAACTGTTTTTAACCAATAATTGTGAAAAGTCATCTTTTATGGAAAAACTGACTGATGAACAGTAAACTTGGTGAATTAGAAAATAATTCAGTTCCAGAATTAAAACGAGAAAAATGTATTCAAGTGAGATATATGTTTTCAAAAATACTTAGACTATTATCAGAATATCAAGCAAACAATTCAGTTCACAAGTTTTAATAGATTCTGAAAAATCAAGAAAGTCAACAAGATATATCAAGAAGTACCAAGAGAATGCAAGAGAGAACAAGAACATACACAGTTTATCTTGGTTCACCATTCCTTAAGGGCTACGTCCAGTCCCTTACTCCATAGTAAGGATTTCCACTAAACAAGATCAAACCGATCAGTTTACAAGAAAATCACACTCTTGCAACCCGCAAGAATACACTACACCCTGCAGCAAACAATCCGCTGAACTCTACAAAAGATCAAGAACTATACAGGCTCCACTGTATAAACCAGAAAACACCTTGCTGAACCCCTCAAGAAGTTACAAACTGTACAAAACCCCCTGTACACATAAAATTACCACACCAGGTAACTCACAACAGAAAAGAATCCAATACAATGAAAGATATGTGTCGCACACAGCAATACAAGCACTTCTATACACAACAGATTACAAAAGTAATGAAGAAAAGGTATAAAAGGCTTAGTCTGATGATCAGATCAGTGATGAAACAATCGCTGTCAATTCAAAGCTCAAGCAATATTCAGAAAATAGTTCTTGAGGAAAGAGTTTGAATGATCTTGATCACTAGACAAGAATGTCGCTTTTCTCTCTTGAAAACTTAGAGCTCTTGATTAGAAAATGTTTAGAATGATTTCTCTCTCTTGTTGTTATGTTTCAAAATGCGCGCCAACTATTTATTGACAACTGTCTTAAAAATTCAGTCGATTGTTTTGTCAAACAATCGATTGTTTTGATCAAGTTAGTTAAAACAGTTATTCAAAACGCAAGGTCTGATTTTAATGATTTCTCAAATCATTTGTTAAATCAGAAAACACTTATGGAGCTTATCCTTTATTAAGATTGCATGCATCACTGATTTGAACTCAAACTTGACACACAACACACAATCCTAAGTTCTAGACGGAGCTCTTCCAATCTTCATGCAAACTCCATGCAGTCCCCATATGATCACAAGGTCTTGAACTTCATCACATGGTTGGCTTCATCAAATCTTCATAGCAACTCACTAGTGCTAACAATCTCCCCCAATTTGATGAAGACAAATAAAGGTGTGTTGAGTTGAAATACAAGTTTGTTCTTCTTTAAAACAGTTTACTGACTTTCACAAAGCTCCCCTATAATTTGATATCCTATTAATCATATTTCACAAAACATAGTGAAGTAAACAATAACACAAAGGATAACAAAGTTCATTGATAATAAGCACGAGTACATATGATATTCATTAATCAGTACAAATCGTGCATCATTATTGATACAACCATAACAGATTGAAATTTGGACTGTGGCTGGGTAAACTAGCATATTAGAGTAGTAACAACAGCAACAGAAAACATCAAACAACATCAAACAGCAGAAACAGTAGACAACAGTAAAAGCAACCTAATAACATCAACCTAAAACTCTTAGACCAAAGGACACCATAACAACATCAACCTAAAACTCTTAGACCGAAGGACACCACAACAACACCTTCCTATTTCTCCCCCATTGACTTCATCAAATGGAAGAGAAGACACCACTAGATATGCAAAAGATGCTTTATTTGTCTGGTGGAAAGAACAAAGTCCCCATCTTGGACTGAATATCCTCAACTTGAGTCTTAATGAACTGGAAGTGTGTCTCACAATACTAGTGGTGGCTCCGATTCTGGTTTTCCATGTTATTCAGTTGATTTATCATCAATTGCTCAAACCTGGAATATGATTCTTGTGCAGGAGCAGTAGGTGTTCCACACTCAGTACCAGCTTGTTCATCATTCATGTTATTGTCCTCATCTTCATCTTTAGTGTTATCATCATCAGTTGACTCTTCTTCATCATCATCATCATCTTGAGCAGTAGATTCCTCATCAGCCTTGCAGATCCACTTTTTATTCTTCATTTTCTTTAAACCGATCTTTGTAAAATTGACTGCTGAAATCTGGTTCAAAACCGTAACCTCTTTAACAACTTCGCCTTCCACATCAATCTCAAAATATTCAATGAAATTTGACAGTAGTATCACATATCATCTTTTAGTTTAGATTTTATTGCTCATTTGGATTTATTGTTTTTTTTTCTTGTTATCAAAAAAATGTCGAAATAATTTACATTTTTATGATTGTCTTTATTCCTTTAAAAAAATATAAAAACATTTTTAATAATAAGGAAAATGAAGTTTACTCCTTGTACACTGCTCACGCCTCCTATTTTCACATTTGCACTTATTGGACCCCAAGTCAATTTTGTTGTCTACACCCTTATAGCCTCCTCACGCCACCTTTAGCATCTTAGCCCAGCCCTCTTCTCTTCTCATTGTTCTTTGGGCCAATCCTCTTCTTTCACACCCTTTAATTGATGTAAGCACCTCTAAATCATTTCCTGATCTCTCGTACATTGCTCCACCACCCTCACTTTGAAAAAGCTGGTATGTCTCCTGCAACCAGCATAACCGCACCATGCAAAAGTGTTTTTTGTTACCTCTGCAGCAGAAAACGGTTTTGATTGTGGCAATATTTCTTTTCGGCATTATTTGCACTCAGTGTCGTCTCCTTCTTAGTATACATGATACCTTTTTAAAAGGGGGGACGAAGTCATTTTATGGGAATTTTTGTGGATGGGGAGGAAAAAACAGTAAACAAGAAAATAGCCAATTTTGGGTTGACAAAGGAAGGAATAGTGCCAATTCTAAGTTGTCATTTCCAGACGAAGGAAACATTGCAGTGCTTCGAGGTAGATAACGCTTGATCCTTCATATAATGTTTCTGGTTATATGTTTCTAAAAATGTGGTTATTGTGATTGTATTGATCTGTTTGGATGTTTGATCTGTGCTTGATCTTTTTGTTCTTCACCTGTAAATAAGTAATAAACATCTAATCAAAATTTTGAAGAAACTCAAGTCGAATATGTAAAAAGTGAAGAGAAATAAACCTGGTTTCTATCATTTCTCATCGTGTGAGTGTTTCATTAGCGCCACATGTTAACTTTTGCCCTTGTCATGAGCGCTATCCAGCATCGTGTGTCAAATTTCACCGCCAAATACTCTGTTTCAATTCTTCATATCCACCAAGCCAAAAACCAGTAGCCAAGAGTCATTTAATATGCAACCAATGGCCAAATTTAGAGAATAAACCCAAAACAGAACTCAAAATCAAACCTAGCCCTCACGAAGACGCCTTTCTCATCATCTGTATTCTATCTTTATGCCTCTGCCACCGCCAGAGCTAGCCACGGCCGCCACCACTCATCACCATTGCTCCTAAACCCCACTCTTATGGTGCTACCACTAGCTTAGCGTCTCAACGATGCCCATGAACTCTCCCGTTGTCACCCCCCAAAGCCACCGTTAACCTCCTCATGCCACCGCTCCTCCCTCCGCAGCCACAGCCGCCACATGCCCTCAAAACCACCATCAAATAACGCTTCACCCTCATCAAACCTCACTTCAAACATCACCGAAACAAAGCCCCGCCCTAGTGCCACCATACTTCACCGTCAAGGGTGGCGTCTTCCTCGCCTCCAAGCTATTTCCCCACCGTTTTTAGAACCATCACCGCTGATAGAGATATGTAGGAACAAGGTCAAACCTTGTTGTCCCCCAAAAAAAAACTAAAAAAGAGATATTTTGTTTGTTTTATCTTAATCTTTGTCTCTTTCTTGGGGAAATAAATGTTTTGAAAAATCACACTCGGTTTATTTATTTAAGTACCGCCTTTGGACGGACGTTGTGGGGGTGTTAATACCTTCTCCACATGTAACCGACTCCCGGATCTATATCCGTATTTGCAAACTAGCCTTATCCTCGTTTTTTTAGTTTTTCTATAGTTTTTCATAAAAATTATGGTGGCGACTCCATTGTTTAAAAAATTATTTTTATTCTTTATTCGAATCGCCGAACTCGTAGCAATCCCGGTTGCGACAAACTTGTTTGGGATGAACACAACAACCTAAATCAAATAACTTATTCAAGTAAAGCACGAATCACACCATTGGTCATAAGTAGGTTTAGGTAATACATTACATTTTTAAGTATTAAGACACATCCAACTTCAATGTGACGACGACATTCAGGATGTTGGAGAACTTTTTTGTGCACACTTCCCTTGGCAGTTCCTGTCATGTTCTGCGTTGATTCAAAATAATAGTGTTTAAATGTCTTCCATTCAGTGTTATGTAAAGACATAATTTCCCCACATGATGTACCTTAACTGTTATTGACAGGTCTCCAAGACCATTTGGTTTAACCGCCTTCACAACACAAGCCAGTAAGGTTAATTGTGTACCACTAGAAGACAATATATTTTTAATGCTTGCCAATGTTGAAACATGGTCAACATTTTGTTCACTAAGCAATCCTGTATAAAATAAGATGAAATTGTTTTATGCAGACCTAAACATTTTACTAAGTGTGTTTACATGACATGAGGATGGTTGTATGGATGTACCATGAAATTCGATAAACTTTTGCATTCACTGCCATTCGTTGGTACTAAAATCACGATTATGACTTTCCTCGTAAATGCGGTTTAGGAACTCCTGTGTTGGTAGGGGTTGGGAGGAGATGTGATTAACTAAAATGGCATCAACGTTACCTGCTGGTCCTGGAATAACATTTGTTGTGGAGTTGTATCGACGAACATATGACTCAATGTCACTTGCATCAATGTCAAGCTACTCCCATGATTCCATTTCTTCCCTTTTAAGTCTAGAAACAAATTATAATAAAGCGAGAACGAAAAATAAAGATCTAGGTTGTGAAAGTGAAAATCAACAAGGACACACCCATGATATTTAAAGTGAAAACTGCAACAAGTGATGAGACATTTATCAGTCCATTTTTTGTTTTACAGATATGCCCTTAAAGTACCATACCATTTAACTTGACAAAGCGTTAACCGTTTGCCCTTGCGTGTGAAGAGTTTTCTGCATGGGTCATTGTCAATTTTTCCATATATTTAAGGCTCGCCGAATGTATACTTACCACCATCAATGCTAGTGGTTTTGGTTGGTTCCCACTGTCTTTCCCATAGACACATAAGGCGGGAAAGAGTTTGTCACCTTTTTTTCACCTCCTCACCATTCCAACTACTGCATTCATTGGAATACCAGGTTGGTGCATTTGGTCTTATTGCATTGCATTGGGTAGTTAATGGTAATAACTATGGAACAGTCGTTACATGGGTTGGTTGCTTCATATTGTACATGTAAATACATCCATTTATGTTACATTCTGACCTAAATCACCCATACATGATGTGCTTTAATGTCATTGTCATATTTTAAGTTTAGGGTTTCTGTTCATTAACATAGACTATGATGTCTTGTACTGGTAGTGATTAAATATTGTTGGGTTATTATAATGATTCAATCTTATTTTTAGGTTATTTGTTCATTAGATGTCGCAACCGGGATCACGACGAGACGATCACAAATTTATTTTAAAAATATTTAAATTGAAAATGGAGTCGCCACTATAGCTTTTTGTTGGGAAACTATAGAAAAACCAAAAAGTAAAATACCTACGAAACAGATTCAAGATTCGAGAGTCGGTTATGTGTGGGGAAGGTATTAGCACCCTACAACGCCCCTCCTAAGACGGTACCTTTAATTAAAAAATAGAAATAAGTGTGATTTTACAAAATGTTATTTTTCCTAAAAAAATAATAATTATAGCAACTAAAAAAATAAAAAAATATATATATTTACAAAAATGCAAACAAAGAATGAACAATAAACAAAAATAATAATAACAGACAAAATTTTTAGTCTTTATTTTTTTGAGTCCGACAAGGATTGACCTTGGTCCTACGTATTTTCAGTGATCACATAGTTCTAATATCTGACAATCGATTAATGTTTGATATTTGAAATAAAAAAAAGATATTTTTGTTATTTTTTTTTGAAATTTTATATTTTTTTTCTTATGTTTTATTAAAACTGTTTATGCATTTATTTTTTCAAAAATTAAATACCTTTATTATTTTCGAAAGTGTTTGGTTTTTTTTATTATCTTCTTGAAACTGTTTTGAATCTATTTTTGTTTTTATTTTTGAAAGTTTATGTTTGTTTTATTAAGTTAGGAAAATGTTTATATTTTTTTAATTCTTATTAAACTATTTTTATTATTATTTTTAAGAAATGTTTTATTTTATGTATATATTTTTTAGAAATCTTACATCTTGTTTTTGTAGAAATGTTTATTTTTAATAAGAAATCAATAAAGAATATAAAATGATTAAAAGACAATAAAAAAATATAAAAAAATAATGGGTTAAGAAAAGTGTGCCCCGCAACACTTTTTCTATGCATGCTTTACCTCTTTTCCAATACATGCCTAAACCACACTTAACCCCCTTTTCTTATTACTTTAGAATATTTGTAAGTCACAATTTATCACTTTACCTTTTCATTTAATGCCACGCTCTCGAATTTTCACATCCATCATTAAAAAAAACCCTAACATTGTTTAAATTTGAAGAAAATCACCCATGCATCATTGTAATGAATACTCAATCGGCGAAGACACCCACCGTCCAGAGCAGTTCACTCGTGGTGCTACGAAGGTTAGATTCCTTCCCAGTTTCTTTAATCATTTTCACCGATTCTATTTGTTCCTCACCACCCTTAAAGTTTTGATTTTTTTTATTCCAAATCTGTATTTTACTTCTTTCATGAGCTTGTCTGATTCATTGCTTATAAATCAAATCGAAGCATCTAATAATGGCTTCTCTAGAGACACTAAGGTAGAACTGATGCGTTTGGGGCAAGGAGTAAAAGAGGACTTCCAAAGGTTTGATTTATTTTATATTTCTCTTTTCTGTTTGATTTATTTTCAGTGTTTTCTGATTCTGGCTTTGGATCCTTTGATTTTTGGCTTAACTGTTTCGGGGTATTTTATTTACGGGTTGGTTCTGTTTTCTAAGGATTCGTAAGTTTGTTGAACATTAGACGGTCCAAAGTCCCTTTAGAGGATCAAATCATTTGATAAAGTTTTGATGATAACAAAACTCAAGTATATATTTATATTTGATGACTTATATACATTGCGCAGTTAACATTATTATTATTATTATTAAAGCAGGAGACACATGGTCCATAAAGAGATAAGTTTTCTTACTATTTAATTTTATGTTTTATTGATTTGATTTAAATTGATTTTATAGCATTATGTGCTTTAAAGTTCATATTTGTTTATAATGGAAATTATTCAAATTATTATGAAATATTTAAATGTGATTAATTGATCATATTGTGCTTTAATGTTCAGATTTACTCATAATGGAAATTATTCAAATTATTGATGAGTATCTCAAATATAATTTCTCTATGTTATTTTAAATTATTTCTGATAAAGAATTAATCAAGTTTAATGTAGTTTAAAATATTAGAGAAATATTTCCAGTTTGAGCTCCATACATCAAAAAGTCAAGATTGCTCTGTTCAAGCATCCCAACGGCTAGTTTCTAAAAAGCTACATATAGAGGAGCAATTTCAAGTTGAAGAAAACAACAAGAAGCAAGAAGAGAAATATATCATATAATACATTGATGAAAATATACTGAGTCTTTATTGTCAATATGCTATAGAGAGCATGTAAAGTTTTGGGTTGTGTGAAACCATTGTGTAATTCTTCACCATTGTGAAGTAAACCCTTGTGAGCTTTCATTGTTCTCTCTTTTGAGAGTGTTTATTTCATTCTTGAGTGGTCTTGATCTCAGGGGGAGATTGGGACTGGTATAACTTGGAGAGGTTTGTGTACTCGTGATAACCTGGAGAGGTTTGTGTACTCGTTGTAACTATTTGCTAAATAGTGGAACCTCTTAAACAGTTTGTTTAAGGGAGAACTGGACGTAGCCTAAGAGATTAGGGTGAACCAGTATAAAACTGCTTTATCTGTGCTTATATATTTTTGCCTTGGTTAATGGTTTCTATTTATAGCGAATTGAGTTCAGGCTCCATACAACCCCCCTTCTGGAGCCAACTGTTCCTACAGTTGGTATCAGAGCTAACCTCAGGGGTTAGTTCTTCACAGGACTTGAGGCACGATCCTACTGGAACTCAATGGAAAGAGACGGACTACATGTGAGTCGACCACCCTTGTTTAAAGGCCAAAATTATGAGCTTTGGAAGATGAGGATGATTGGCTTCATCCAATATAACGGTATGGAGTTAGTTAATATTATTAAAAATGGCATACCTACATTGATTGATAAATCAGGAGAATTGCTTCCTTTTGAATCTATGACTGTGGAGGAGAAACGTGTTTGTCAAAATAATGCTAAAGCTAGGCATATTATAATGTGTGCTTTATCCGAGGAAGAAATGTCAAAGGTGCATGCCATGGTCAGCGCTAAAGAGATGTGGGATACACTTGCTCTCACATATGAAGGTTCAAAAGAGGTAAAAAGAAATAAATTGACTATGCTTAAACGTCAATATGAAATGTTTGCTATTGAAGATCAGGAATCTATACAATCTATGGTTTCTCGTTTGCAAGTTATTCTAAACAGCCTAAGATCCTTAGGGTCAACTATTAGTCAATATGAAATCAATGATAAAATTCTCAGAATTTTACCTGCTAAATAGAGAGCTCAAGAAATTGCTCTCAGAACCTCTAAAGATATTGAGGCCATGCCCCTGGAAGAATTGGTAGGTATTCTTACTATATATGAGCAGATCATACAAAATGATGCAGGTTCAACAAAAGGGAAGATTTTGGCTTTGAAATCATCTCAGAAAAATGTAAAGAAAAAGGTACCACTAAAAGCTTCTGAAGATATAGACAAGATGATACAGAGTCTGATGAGGAGATCTCCATCCTCACCAACAAGATCAAAAGGTTGTTGAGAAAGAAAGAGAGCAAGAGAAAGGAAAGAAGGTTCAGGACTAAAGATGGCAAGGAGCAAGATAAAAAGATAATTTGCTATGGCAGCAAGAAGCCAGGACACTTCAAATTAAAATGTCCTGATCAGGTTGAAGAAAAAGAGGAGAAAGAAAAGAAGAAGAGATTCTCCAAAAAGAAAAAGAGTTTTATCTCAACCTGGGAGGATTTGGATTCATCCAGTTCTGATTCTGGAGAGGAGACAAACATAGGTCTCATGACTGATGTGGCATATAACTCTATGTCAGAGGACTCAGATAATGAGGTAGATTTTACTGATATTGATAGTTTAAGTTTAGCTTATCAAGAAGCAATATCTAATAATGGTATGATTGCATCTGCATATAAAACCATGAAAAGAAAATATAAAAATGCTTGCAAAGAAATTGAATTAATGCAACAAGAGAAAGCTAGTCTAAATGATATTTCTCTCAATAACACAGAGCTTCTCCAAGAAAAAGAAAGATTGTGTAATGAAAATAGGAACCTTAAAAGGGACCTTGCAGTTCATAACACAAATCTCAAAAACTTGGAAAAAGAACTTGTGTTAATTAGAGAAAAATTAGGAAAAAGGCCTATTGAATCAAATGAGACAAACGTTGATGATATTGTTACTGAAAATATCGTTCTTAGAAAAGTTTTATCTCATTCAAATACAAATGAAAAATATCTAAACATGATAAAAAGTTCTAGGAAGTCTCATGATAAGAAAGGAATAGGTTGTGAACAAAATAATGCATCTACTAGTACTTCATTGAGTCATTCTAGATTGTCTACTAATATTCCTGCAGGAACCTTCAAGAATACATCTTGGAGGAAAACTAACATGAAAGGACCCAAAACTGTGTGGGTACCAAAAGAGAAAATTATTCCTCTTGCAGATATATTACATCCAAACAAGAAAACTTAAATATTGGAATTGGGAAGATGGATGCTCACTATTCATAAAGGCAAGAAAGTCTATATTCCCAGAATTGAGAGTCAAAAGATAAAGAGACAAGAGACCAAGAACGAGATTCGTTGGAATTGGTCAAATAAGGATGAACGTTCACATTTTACTAGCAAAGGTTCATATGAGATTAGACGGTTTGTCCCGTCTACAAGATAAGTATTTCTTTTTGCTTGCATTTGTTACTCTAAATCTTTTACACATTAGACGGTCTAATTAAGTTTACATATAGTTGATGATATGTGACTGTCTAAGCAAGATGTCATGTTTTTTTTTTCAATTGTTTTAAATTTGATTTACACTCAATTGATTTCTTCAAATTTGTTTTATTTATAAAATAAAAAAGTGTGTGTTTTTAGCATATTGAAATTAAACATCATTTTATAAGAGATCATGTTCAAAAGGGTACCATTGATTTGCAATTTGTCTCATTTGATGAACAATTAGCAAATATTTTTATAAAATCCTTGTTGAAGAACGTTTTAAATATTGAAGAGAACTTTGGGATATTGAATGATGGAAAATATCAATTGGCTTAAGCTCATTGCATCAAATATTTTCATTTGCATCTATATTTGTTACTTTTATTGCATAATTCTTTTAAATCATATTTTCTTGATGCATTTATAAAATTATATTTTAAAAATAATTATGTTTCAAAGTCTGGTGAAAATTTGTTTTCTTTTCTTAATTAATTCATGCTATGCATTTTCTAATTTTAAGAGTCTGAGCTGCAATTTCCCTTTACCAAATTTACACACCTAGAAAAATTCAATTGGTTTGCTTTTCTCACCCAAGTTCTATTGTTATTCAAACCAGAAATTCACATGAGATGGACTTCCAAAAATATGAAAGAATTTTGTTCCCTCACCTGTTAATGATTTAACCATACACAAATTTAAGTGAGATCATTCCAACAGTTGTTGAGATGAGTATGTTCAAGAACCATAGGATTTATGTGTTGAAGATCAAGGTTAGTGAGCTAGAGTTTGTAGTCATCCCTATTATCCAAAATTTTCTATCCCTAACACATAAACACTTAAAATCTTTATAAGCATCTCCCTACAGTAGTGATGATTTTTTTTAAAATCCTTTTTGTGATGACAAAGAGGGGGAGAAAGAGAAAGTATGGCAAATAATTAAGAGAAATGATTAAATCCGTTTTTGCAAATACTTTGAATACTCTTCGATTTGTTTTACAATCCTATATTAATGTAGTTGTGCATTTTGCATGTTTTTCATCAAATAAATTCTTCCGCTGTTTAATCTCTTGATATTATTGAAATTATTTGTTCTTAAGGCTTGTAGTTTTGTCATCATAAAAAAGGGGGAGATTGTTGAACATTAGACGGTCCAAAGTCCCGTTAGAGGATAAAATCATTTGATAAAGTTTTGATGATAACAAAACTCAAGTATATATTTATATTCGATGACTTATATACATTGCGCAGTTAACATTATTATTATTATTATTATTATTATTAAAACAGGAGACACGTGGTCCATAAAGAGATAAGTTTTCTTACTATTTAATTTTATGTTTTATTGATTTGATTTAAATTGATTTTATAGCATTATGTGCTTTAACGTTCATATTTGTTTATAATGGAAATTATTCAAATTATTATGAAATATTTAAATGTGATTAATTGATCATATTGTGCTTTAATGTTCAGATTTACTCATAATGGAAATTATTCAAATTATTGATGAGTATCTCAAATATAATTTCTCTATGTTATTTTAAATTATTTTTGATACAGAATTAATCAAGTTTAATGCAGTTTAAAATATTAGAGAAATATTTCCAGTTTGAGCTCCATACATCAAAAAGTCAAGATTGCTCTGTTCAAGCATCCCAACGACTAGTTTCTAAAAAGCTACATATAGAGGAGCAAGTTCAAGTTGAAGAAAACAACAAGAAGCAAGAAGAGAAATATATCATATAATACATTGAAGAAAATATACTGAGTCTTTATTGTCAATATGCTATAGAGAGCATATAAAGTTTTGGGTTGTGTGAAACCATTGTGTAATTCTTCACCATTGTGAAGTAAACCCTTGTGAGTTTTCATTGTTCTCTCTTTTGAGAGTGTTTATGTCATTCTTGAGTGGTCTTGATCTCAGGGGGAGATTGGGACTGGTATAACCTGGAGAGGTTTGTGTACTCGTGATAACCTGGAGAGGTTTGTGTACTCGTTGTAACCTGGAGATGTTTGTGTACTCGTTGTAACTATTTGCTAAATAGTGGAACCTCTTAAACAGTTTGTTTAAGGGAGAACTGGACGTAGCCGAAGAGATTAGGGTGAACCAGTATAAAACTGCTTTATCTGTGCTTATATATTTTGTCCTTGGTTGGTGGTTTCTATTTATAACGAATTGAGTTCAGGCTCCATTCAACCCCCCTTTCTGGAGCCAGCTGTTCCTACAAAGTTTTTTTTTTTTTTTTTGGTTTGTTTCGGGTAGTGGATGGCCACTTTTGGAGTGCCGTGTTTTGGGATTAAGTTTTTTTTGGGTTTGAAAAGGTTGTTTTGAGGATTGATACTGGTGGATTAGGTTCCCGATTTTTTGTTCTGATGAAAATCGATTAAACTTTGCATAGTATGGGTTTTATTATCTTGGTTTTGGCTATTGTTTCTGCTTTTGGGATTTCTATTCTATTTTGGTTTTGATTCTTGGATTTTGATTTTCAGGGTTTCTAATTTTTCTGAATAGTTCGATTTTGGTTGAGAAACTGGTTTTAATATTGTGTTTCTGTCTTGCCAAGACTCGGATTTGGGATTCGGGATGGTTTTGTTTGGAGGATTTTTAGGATTCACGAGGTTCGGAGGGTTTCTATGGGTTCTGGGGTTATAGGGATTTGAATTGGATTATATGATTTTCTAATTTTATGACGGGTTCAATTTGGGATTCTAAGATTTTGGTATTCTATAAAATGGGATTGAATTACGTTTTTTCAAACTCTGTTTGGGTTTTGAATTTGAGGCTTGGTTATGTGATATGGTGCTATGCGGTTTTATTTTGAAGGGATTTGGTTTTCTGAATAGAGGTTTTTTTTGTATTATTTTTTTGAACTTGGTTTTCTCTGAGTTGGTTCGAGAATTGTATTTGGATCTTGGTTTGTTGATTTTTGGGATGAATTTTCGGATTGTCTTTAAGCATGGTTGAGTGTTTGTTTTGTTGGTTTGGTGTTAGAAGGATTTCTAGAAAGGGATTCCTAACAAGGGTTGTTTTCTTTCCTGGTATTGCTGAGGAAGGGACTGTGGCAAAAGTAGCAGCCCTCTAAACCGAATGAGGATCAAGCAACAACCTCCCAAGTAATAATCACAATTTTACAGTTCTACAATATTCCATTTGTAGATAATAGATATTATAAAAATTGACTAACACACTTAAATTTTTGAGGATGCAGATCAAACAATCACAGTACATACACAATGAAGCAAATACACAACAACAAAGCCACTGGACTTACCCGTTGAAGACCTAGCCTATTTTGTTTTCTTTTTGTAATATGCTAACATAAACTTTCTTTCTGCATCTTAATCCCTTTAGTTCTTGCAAGATCACTGTTGTGTAGGTTATTTTTCTGTATTTTTCTCAACATTTTTCTCAATTTCTGTGTATTCTCTCGTGTAATTTCTGTATCTTCTCCCCTTGAAAATAAAATCAGTCTCTTCTTTATAATTTTTTCTGTTAATCCCTTCATCTCCCTTCATAACACTCTCAATCATGATTCTTAATTAAGAATCAATTATTCCAGCCTTGTTGTATTAACTCTTTTTTTTTTTTTTTAAGAAATTGATGAAATAAAGTAGATAAACGTATGAAGAAGAGGAATAGGTGAATGTATGAGGGTTAAATGTCAAAATCATGACTGTTAAATGTGATAGGTGTGAGGAGGCAAAAAGTTGAAAAAGAATGTATTTGCAATTCTTAATCAAGAGTCTTTAATAATGAGAGATAAAATTTGTCAGGTACTAACTAAAAGAATTAAAATGGCACTAAAGTTACATAGGAATTAAAATGACATTAAAGCTAGATAGGAACATGAATGGAAAGTAAAGGTTTGTTAACGTTAGGGCTTGTGTGGCAAGTAAAATTCATAGAGGAGTGGAAGTAGAGGTAAATAATAATTATTTTTATTTTTGACAATTTGAATTGGACTTCAACAAATCTCTTTATTTATTTTTATCAAACTGGATCAGAATTATTTTTTTATAAATGAACTTCAATGTTCAATTGGGCTCACTTAATATTTTAAGACAGACCCAACACTTTTTGGTTGTTTTATCATTTTTTTTACAAATTTCATTTTATCTTATTTTTTTTTATTATTTAATCAAAATTTATTTATAAAGTCAAAGTTCTTTTTATTATTTATCCTAAATGGCAAACAAATTAAATAACATGTTAAAAATTTTTATTTTCTTATTTTTACTCTTTTATTTTTTATTTTTTCATTTTTTTCTTTTTTTATTTGCCAAAATATTTTTTATTTGCCCGGATGGAATTGGGTGTTGACAACGGTCCATCCTTACTTAAAAGATAAGGGGAAGAGATTATGAGAATGAAAGATAAGTAAGATAAAAACACTAATTTCGTTCGGTTTGAAAATAAAAGACAATAAAATAAATGTCGATAGACACTGAAACTGATCTTGTACTAAGACGAGAGTGTCATTGTTTTGAATTTAAAAGAAAAAGTACGAAAACATGTTTATTCTAACTTAGAAGAAGAAATACATCGGAGTACCGATGTGTATCATGCATCAGAATTTAAATATAGTAATGTCCATATCTTACCAAAAACAAGTCATTTATGGATTTTATCAGGAAAATCAGACAGGTCCGGTTCAGTCTCTTTTTCAACCCGAAAAGATCAAGATCAATTGAACATTCATTCTCTTTCTACAGGGGAAAGAGATATTTGTAACCATTTAACAAGTAATAATAAAGTAAGACATAAATTGAACTGACCTTGTACTAAAACGAGAGATCATTGTTCCTCCTTTTGACCTTGTACTGAGATAAGAGGGTCGTGAGGATTGATTTTTGAACTGACCTTGTACTGAGACGAAAGGGTCGTTGTTCTTCATTTTGACCTTGTACTGAGATGAGAGGGTCATTCCTCCTTATGACCTTGTACTGAGACGAGAGGGTCATGAGGATTGATTTTTGAACTGACCTTGTACTGAGATGAGAGGGTCGTTGTTCCTCCTTTTGACCTTGTACTGAGACGAGAGGTCGTTGTTACTCCTTATGACCTTGTACTGATATGAGAGGGTCGCGAGGATTGATTTTTGAACAGACCTTGTATTGAGATGAGAGGGTCGTTGTTCTTCATTTTGACCTTGTACTAAGAAGAGAGGGTTGTGAATTTTGGATTGAACTGACTTTGTACTGAGACGAGAAAGTCGTTATTCTTCATTTTGACCTTGTACTGAGACCAGAGGGTTATAAACTTTGAATAAATCTTCGAACAATGTTGTTGAGATTATACAACCGTGTTGTAGAATATAGAGATACGACATCGAGTCCTTACTCTAATAATATCTTCTGTTGATTTGCATGAAGTTTGACTCTTCCTTGTTGCAAGATGTATGTTGGATGCATGACAATGCATGAATTTTTTTTGTTTTGTTCTTTATTGAGGATGCATTTATGAATGCATGAAATTTGATTTTTTTGTTTTAATATGAATTTTGATTTTGTTCTTTTTGAAAAAAAAATGCAAATATGAATGCATGAAATTTGATTTTTTTTTGTTTTAATATGAATTTTGTTTTTGTTCTTTTTTGAAAAAATGCATGTATGAATGCATGAAATTTGATTTTTTTTGTTTTAATATGAATTTTGATTTTGTTCTTTTTTTGAAAAAATACATATATGAATGCACGAAACTTTGTGAATTTTCTGAATAAAAGTGCATATTAAATGCATTAATTTTTTTTTGTCGTTTTGATTTTGTTCTCTTTTTTAAAAGAATGCATTTATGAATGCATAAAACTTAATTTTTTTTGTTTTATTATTTTTGAAGAATGCATATATCAATGCATGAATTTTGATTTTCTTTTGTTTTGTTATTTTTGAAGAATGCATATATGAATGCATGAAATTTGATTTTCCTTTGAAGAATGTATGTTAAAATCATGATTTTTTTTTATTTTTTATTATTTTGAATGAAAATGCATGTTTGAATACATGAAATTTTATTTTTAATTTTCTTGGATGATAATATATATATTAATGCATGAAATTTTATTTATTTTTAAATTCTCTTTCATTTTCAATGCTAATGTATCTGCAATTTTGTCAATGATTTTACAAATTATTTTTTTAGTAAATTTTTCAAAGACAATGTTTCAAAAAGATATGTAAAAATTTTCCAAAAGAGAAGATATGTACAACTTATTTTTTCAATGATTTTCAAATGTTTAAAAATTTATGTACCAAGAAATTTTTTTAATTATTTCTTTCAATGTTTATTCAAAAAAAGTATGTACAAAGATTTTTCCAAATATATATATTTTTATTCACATTTTTCAATGATTTTTTTGTTTAAATGCATATGTATAAAGAATTTGAAAGATCTCAAGAATATGTACAAACTTCAAAGTGAAAATATGAAGTTTCTCTTTTCTCTTTATCAAAATTTCATTAAGTAGAATTAGAAGTTCTGGGTAATAATTGAATTTACTATATATCAATTTCCCTCTCATTTTTTTTTAGAAAATCTAGATCATTGGAAGCTAATGTCAATATGGTGTAACCATCAACTTTCCTTTTGGAAATACCTTAGATGCATGCTTAAACCCATGGGTAAAAGGTGAGTGTTTAGGGAGTTTGAGGTATTTGAAAGATACTAGGGAGCAAATCTTCAAACAGGATTGCTCCAGTTTTGGCGTGATGGCATATATGTGAGGGAAGGCAAGGGTACTAAAAATCGGATTGTCGTAGTTTCTTTTGATATCTCAATCTCAATTGACCTGTATATAGATGACTCTTTTATGATAAAGGCATTCTAGTAGACATCTTTCTTTCATTTCTTTCATTTTTTTTAACACGTATTGTTTGGTTCGGGAAGAGATCATAGACATTTTGAAATGGATGGAAAGAGAGTCTACTTTGATTAAGTGATTTATTAGATAGTCAAAAACAGAAAATATGGAGAACTATTCGAAACTCAGAAGAATTACAGGAAGAGGCCATTGAACAGCTCGAAAAAGCCCAGGCCCGCTTAAGGAAAGTTGAAACAGAAGCAGATTGGTTTCGGGTGAATGGCTATTCTGAGATCAAACGAGAAAAATTGAATTGAATTAATTCAATTTATACGACTTTGGAACAATTAGAAAATTACAAAAACGAAGCCATTGATTTTGAACAACAAAGAGTGATTAATCAAGTCCGATAACGGGTTTTACAACAAGCCTTACAGGGAGCTCTAGGAACTCTAAATAGTTGCTTGAACAACGAGTTACATTTACGTACTGTTAGTGCTAATATTGGCATGTTTGGTCACGTTCTCTTTATACAAAGCTAAACTTTCTACAAATCATTACTATCACTCTTCAATCAATATGGACTTTATTAAGCTTGTAAAGTGGCCAGATCTTCAATCAATATGAACTTTATTAAGCTTGTAAAGTGACCAGATGTTACAGGGTTGTGACGAAAAGGATATAAAGGCTCAAAATTTATTTGTAGATTTAGAAGTTTAATCAGGACCATCAACAAATATTGTAAATAGTCAAGATCAGCTTTCCATCATCATGTTCCTTTTTTTTCTTCTTTTTTTCACCTTTTTTTCTTTTCTTTTTTTTCTATATTTTTCCTTTTTTCTTTTTTACTTATTTTTTCTTTTCTTTTTTTCTATATTTTTCCTTTTTTTATTTTTTTTTAATTTTTTCTTCTATTTTCTTTTTTTTCCTTTTCTTTGTTTTCAAAAGTTTCGGATGTAGAACTTTCATTTTTGATAATACTCCTACTTTGATAATTAAGAGCTTTTGACACGTTCTTTCTTTGATGAATTTCATCTTAGTGATCCTGAGTTTTGACATGTTGATGATCCATGCTTAAGGTATTTTTTGAAAGAAAAATTTATTTTTAACTCAAAGAGGATGTGTTAACGTGTTTAGGATGAAGAAACATGGCCATATATCATTTCGAATCATGACTGCTTGATTTTTCAAAGAGTTTAACAATGGAACAAAATTAATGTCATTTTTTTTATTTATGTCCTATCTTTTTGCTTAGATCGGCCTTTCTAGTTTTCAATCTAACGGACATTTGTTTTTTTTTTTTTTCAAATTCCCCTAGAGAATTAGGTTTAGAGATTT
>Ga0209700_103293_pt1 | contig 31199 bp, 17 predicted proteins | sample SiratroredBW_FD_187528 | JGI IMG/M metagenome (GOLD analysis project Ga0209700, IMG submission 187528) | Root nodule microbial communities of legume samples collected from California, USA - Siratro red BW (SPAdes) (version 2) | ecosystem: Host-associated > Plants > Roots > Nodule | place: USA...
ATCTATACAATGTCTAACATCTAACTTCGACCAATATGGAAGTTCAAAGAATATGGATTTCTTCTTCCATATGTTTTTCACACCACTATGCTTGACAGTTTTCCCATAAGTGACTTCGGCCTTGTTTACTCGGTTATACACTTCGTCACCAGTTAAGGGTGGAGGTGCAGTTCCATCTTCCTGACAATCATTAAAAGCTTTTTTCAACCTCCGATAAGGGTGATTACGTTTCAAGAATTTACGATGGCCAATGTAACATGTCTTTCTCCCATATTTTAGCTGATGGTAACTTGTGTTATCTTCACATATTGGACAAGCACAATGTCCTTTGACACTATAACCACTCAGATTTTCGTATGCTGGAAAATCATTAATTGTGCAAAATAACAATGCTCTTAAATTGAAATTGACCTTTTCATATGCATCAAAAACCTCAACGCCATCATTCCATAACAATCTCAAGTCCTCTATCAAAGGACGTAAATAAACATCTACGTCATTTCCCGGTTGCCTTGGTCCTGATATCATTATAGACAACATCATATATTTTCTCTTCATGCACAACCAATACGGCAAATTATAAATAATTACCAAAACAGGCCACGAACTATGTTTGCTACTTAAATTACCGTACGGATTCATTCCATCAGTTGCAAGACCAAGTCTGAGATTTCTTGGATCACTTCCAAACTCAGGATACAAAGAGTCAATTTTCTTCCATTGTGGTGAATCGGCAGCATGTCGTAACAACCCATCACATTTCCTTCCACTTGAATGTCATGTCAAGTTCTTTGCATTGTTAACATTGGCAAAAAAACGTCTTAAACGTGGTATAATTGGAAAATACTACAATACCTTGGCAAGAGGACCCTTTTTCATGTCATCTTCATCACTGTCATCATCCTTTACTTTGTATCTTGATACCCCGCATCTAGGACACTTATGCAATCCTTCATATTCTTTTCGGTACAGTATACAATCATTTAGACAAGCATGTATTTTTCGGTACTCCAAACCCATTGGACACAATATATTCTTGGCCTCATAGTGACTGGTCGGCAATGTATTACCTTCAGGAAGTATTTCATGCAAAAATTCAAGTAACTCAGTAAAGCTTCTATCAGTTCACCCATTTCTTGCCTTCATATTAAATAACCGTAATACTGCTGACAAACGTGAGAAACTTGAACAACCGGGATACAATTCTGTTCTTGAATTATCTTTCAAAGAATCAAACACATGGGCTTGGTGGACACTCTCTCCTCCAATATCACGAATCATGTCATCCATGTAATCTTCAGAATCTAGCTTAGAATGTTCACATTGATCTTGCTCAGATGCATATGGTAATTCTAGAACTTCACCGTGCCAAGTCCACGTATAATTCTTCAAGAAACCATCACAAAGAACGTGCTCTCGTATCAACTCAATATCTAGTCTTTTTAAATTCACACAACTCACACACGGATAGTAATATCTTCCATTTCTTCCTGCTCCATTCCGTTTAGCAAATTCCAAAAAATCTTCAACACCTTTCTCATAAATATCACTTATTCGACTTGCATTTATCCAACTTCGATCCATCACTACGAGTAGTGAATGATTTTTAGATAAAACCCTAAATAAGCAAGATTAAATACAAATTGTCGGGGATCAAACATCTACAGACTCAGTACCCAAACGCATTTCTTATATATTAAACTATACACAAAGGTCATTTAAGCATTCAACTCATACAAGCAATTCAAACAAGCATTCTAATCATACAGATAACCATTTCAACCCAAATAACCATTCTAATTTTCTACTTCAAAGCCAATAAGGAACATACCTCTTGAAGAGCAGTGGTGACCCAAAACCGAAAAGCAGTGGTAACCCAAAATCGAGAAGCAGTGGTGACCCAAAACCAAGAAGCAGTGGTGAACCAAAACAGAGAAGACAAGCAAACCCAAAAATGGACAAACAACCACTACCAAAATCACAAAATGCAAACAAATAGTCAATAAACTCACCAAATCACTGAAATGAAACAAAAATGGAGGAGAAAAAGAAAACTCAAAGCTTCAAACCAAAACCACATCAAACCGAGATTGAAAACGAAAATGAAACGGTCAAAATAAAGCTACCAACCTTTATGATGGAGAAAGAGTGAAATGGAGTTGAATGAGGACGAAATGGAGGTCGAAAACGAGGAAGAAATTCGTCGGAACAGTGCAGGAAGAAGGCATGAATAGTTGAGGAAGAATAAAAGTGAAAGTGAAAACGCGTTGGGAGTAAAACTGGGAGCACCACGTCGGTTCTGTGCTCCTAACCGACGTGGTGCATCACCTGAAATCCCCAATTTGATTTCAGGTGATCCACAACGTCGATTAGGAGCCCAGAACCGACGTTGTACATACCCTAGTTTTAACCCCCTAATTCATTTCAGTAACATAGTCACCATGACATTGGTTAAGTGGTCAAAACCAACGTCATGTGAGACTGCACCACATCGGTTAGGAGCTCCTAACTGACGTGGTGCATCAGTTCCATTTTAAAATTTTAAATTTTTGAATTTTAAAGCTTAAGTGGGAATTCAATGGTGGTTTTTTTAACCGGCGTTATGTTGTTCATTTATTTACAAAAATGTCACCGCATTTTTGACAACGTCGTTTTTACTTTTAACCGTCATTGAACGCAGACGTTAAATGTATATTTTGTACTAGTGTGATATATCATAATGATGATAAGGTCCTATATATTGAGACCTCATACAGTGACCAATAACCTACCTCAACGACATAATAGTTAGGCGTCAAACTAAAAAACATATAAATAAGATTGTTAAGCATTAATTGTATACATATTTATAACATAATATAAATATATGATGACTTACCCTTTATCACGGGATCAGATGATGACCCTTCCATTAGGGTCATAGTAACCTCCTCAGGAGGGAGGTCGTGGCCCGAAGCAACAACAAGGCATGATCTACATCATTAGCTTGCGGTTACATTAAGGGACCAGTGGTAGTGTGGACTAAGGCAGAAACTGCAAGATGGACTATGAAGCAGAGATTATGTTGACTGAGGGAGTTGGAATGGGTTGTAGAAAATCAAGAGGGGTGGGTGGACAAAGGAGGGAGGTTTGGGCTGCACTAGTGCACTCCAACTCCGGTGGAATGCTGCAATTAATTTTGCTGGACAAATTGACCAGAGGACAAGTGAACCAGGGGATCATATGTGTGATGAAGTGGTGGACGAATTGTATCAGCGTAAGACAAAGACTATGGTATAAGAAGAGAAATATGTGGTAGTAGAATAGTGACTGGATGAGATGATGATGGAATATGTGTGATTGGGTGATAAAGTGGAGGGAGTGTAAGAATATTGAAAATATTGATGGCTAAAGAATGAGGGGTGAAGGATAACTGGGCAGAGGAGGGGGTGAAGAAAGATGGCATAGAAGAAGACGGGGTGCAGGAATGAGACAAAGCTTGTGGACTCCTACCATGAGACCCTGCTAACAAACCGGAATAAGTGATGCTTCCTAGGTCAATAGCAAGTTAACCATGTATAGATGTGGGAACTCCATGCCTAGGCTAGCCACATCTCACAATGGAATCATTTGTCCCTCTAGTCTTAACCATTTTTCCAGAAACAAATATTGACATAAGATATGTAAATAATTATTTATTGATGATATGTTTCTTGTAACGTAGTATATACAAAGTGATATACGTTAATCAAACTTTGAATCGGCTTTGTTATTGTTGTCATTTTCTTCGTCATCTTCATTTGAGAGGTTTAGATCTTGATCACTCTCATGAAGATGTAGTTCAATATCATCATGATAAAGTAGTTCAAAAATGGAGGTATCAGGTAAACATTGTAAATGTTCAATTCTTGTAACTGGTAAGACATTAAGCATTATTCATCTTGCATTTTGTCAACTTGAACATGTTCTCGAGGTTTGTTATGATTGCGACACACCACCAATGAAAGTTCTTACATATGCTTGGATAAGTCACATAATAAACTTTATGACCTTTTGTGGAAGGATGAATGGATCATAAGAAGCATATCTTCCACTTAACTTAATTTCTATAATAATATATAGCAAATGAAATTTGGTCACAACATCTATTATAACCATTGACAATAGAAAAGGGGGATCTTCTTAGTCAGACCAACATATTTCAATTCATAAATATAATCAATTATGCTATAAAAGTCATCTTTTCTTCCATACGTGACACATTTCACATACAAGTCGCTGATGATTGTTTTCTTTTCATCACTATATGTCTTTATATGAAACTTGTATCTATTGATGAAGTAAATATTCTTTGATGTTGCCTCTAAATTAGGTCTCAAGCTAGCACCATCAATTTTGGGTCCCTTATCCCATTCTTTCTCATGAATCTTTGTAACACATGTTTAATTTACATTTTATGAGACTAATTATTTTTTAGCTTTTAATAAGATTTTTGTATTTTTAGATGATTTAGATATTCTAGTAAAAATTAGGTTAATTTTTTTCTTTCTGTTTTAAATAGTTTGTCTTTAGCAAACTTCTAACCCAGGCTTTTGTTGAAATTTCTAGATTAGATTAATGCAGCTGATCAATTGGATATGAAAGCAGAGAAAAGTTCTATAGGAAGTTTGTTGAGGGACAAACTGGGCATTACACTAAAGAATAAGGGCATTTTCGTTTAATGGGAAAAGATGGAAGTTAAATGGGCATTTCTCGAATTTGGCCTAACTAAAACAGTTGGAATATGACTAACGTGGGTCGTTGAAAAGTTTAGTTAGTTTTGCTGTAAAATTCATTTTACGCAATAAGGTGTGAATATAGAGAAATATCTCATTCTGTACTTAGGCAATTCATGGGAGAATATTTTTTTTTTTTTTTTCACTTTTGCTTTTTGTGTCGAGAACGTTCCAAAGAGAGAAATGAAAAAGGATTTTCAAGCTTTTATGCTTTTCGAGTTTTTCCTTTTTCGTATATCTTCTACCAACATTTGTGATTTCTTTTTCTTCTAAATTTTTTCCCGCTTTTTAGTTATTTTACTTCTTTATCATTCATGATTTCATACCATTTTATTGATTGATTGATTCTGTTTTGTTAATTTTTATTTTTTAGTTTTTTTTATCATTGTTGATTATTAGTACTATTTTTGTTTTTGTTAAGTTAACTCAATCTTATGAAATCAGTTTGTAAGATGAAATTTACACTCACTTATAAATAATATTGAAAGATTTTATCTCTAGTTAATGTGGTATCTCTTTTTATATCAAAAATCTTCTAACTTGTGCTTGAAACTATATATGTAAGGGTAGTTCACTAGGCCCGACAATCTTGTTATGATAAACTCTGATAATCTCCAACAAAAATATATATTCTAAGTTTATGGGTTTTCCAATTTTGCTTTGGATTAATTTGATTTTTATGTTTACAAACTAAGGAGTAATGCTTCAATAGTTTATCAAACTCGTGGAGAGTTACATTTCAGTTTTCAGAGTTGATGATTAGCGATTCATATTCCTTCTAGTTTTATTTTCTTTTCTTATTTCTTGCTCTGTTGTCCGTTAATTCTTTTTCTCTTCCTTTATTTTTTTTATCGTAATTTATGTTGTTTTCATTTTCATTTTAATGTTGCAATCTTTCTTTACCAATTTCGTATGAATTTTCAATCTCATTTCTTTCTTATTAATCTCTACTTTTCATCCTTGTATTTTGATTTGGGGTGTTTCATTTTCTTTTTATGTTTAGTAATTGCAGTATGTGTTTGTATCTGTTTTCAGAGGTTCAATTTGTTTCTCATTAGTGTATGGATTTTCTATGAATTTTATTCAATTTAGTTTACACTAGTTGATTGCTAAATTTTAGATTTGAAGTTTGCAACCATGTACTGATGTCATGGGGGGTTTACATTTTCGGAGAAATCAGATTTAGTTCTCTTTATAGGTAAGTGTGAACTAAAATAAATAAAAGGTATGGAGGAGGAGCATTCATCGTTGGGGTACTAAATAGTATATATATTAGATATTTTAGTTGATTTTTCCTAATTTGTTAATGCATCCTTGAAATTTTTTTCTTGTTTTCATCTTGATTTAGCTTCATTTGTTTTAGAATTTCAGTATTTTCTTACATCATATATGCTATTAATAATTGTTTTAGTTTCGTGATTAGTAAGTCCAATATTGAAATTAGGTGTTGACTATTTTCTTAGATAATTTCAGATGATTCAGTTGTAGTAGTGATTCTTTATTGCATTTCATTACAATTTTATTGAATTTTTCCTGTTTTCATTTTTACTCTAATTCATAATTTTGTTTCCAAACAATCAAGAGAAAAATATTTTAATAAAATTAATGGGTTTGAGTTTCTTTGGTTTGATCTAGGTTAACCTTTTACTATATTAGAAAAAACTTAATTTTAATTTTAAAAAAGTGACAGGACTGAGACGTTTATCAAACCTGTGTTATAGTTATAAGAAAACATTATATTTATTTTTATTTTGGGTTAGTTATGAAATAAAAGCATGTATCAATTCATTTTTATTTTGGATTAGTTATGAAATAAAAGCATGTATCAATTCGCTTTAGACTAACATAACTCTTGAATCATTCAAGAAAATAGTTATGTATAACTGTGGATGCCTCCCCATCATTGATGGAGTAAACTTGTGAGAACAATATCTAAAAAGGAATTGAAGCATTCAACAAAGTACATAAATTATCATAATTGAGTTGATATTAGGTGTAGTTAAACTTACTCAATTATTGGTATTGTTTTGATATGCATAAAACGAAATTCTTTATCACTCAACCAATGATCTTTGTTAAAACAACTTTCCCACATCCACATTTGTTCAAAACTTCCTCATTTGAATTTGGTCGAGAAAATGATCCTCAAATTTGTATTGCTCAACAAGCTTCCACGTTTTTAAATAATGATAGCAAAGATATATTATCTCTTAGTGTAAGTAGAATGCATATATTGATCCCTCTACCCGTAACAAATTACTCATTGATAGTTTTGTATCTCTTGGCAACCTACACCAGATATGAAATTATGAGGCACCCTTTAATGGTTAATATTGAAATAAATAAGAAAGTGGTGGCATTTCAAAAAGATACATTCATGGCTACTAAGCAGAAGCACCAAAAATTGCTTTTATAGGAAAATGAATCACAAGGTGTTTCATTAAATAAATAAAAACTTGGATGAAATATCTTTTCAACTTACCTAGAATGATTGGTATGTTTAGTTGCATTGAAACTAAATCATTCATCTTCAATGTATTAGAACATAGATCTTTAAAAAATTGTCAATTCAACAAGGACACTCTATACAAATTTTGGTAATGACTGAAAAACAATTGGGAGTAAATACTTCAAAAAAATGTGATAGTGACTTTTCATACCATACCAACTTCCTTTATCATTATTTGCTCACCTTGCAATGTTTGAGGCATAACCATGGTATCATCAACTCACTGATCCATTTATAAATTTCTTTAACATCTTTAAAGAGAAACATATAATTAGCTCTTTACTTTGCTAACTTTCCCTTCTATAATTGAATAAACTCCAAATATCCACGAGAAGCACAATTAAGTGATATTCATTTTTGCATATTGATTGTCTTTGGTTTTTGTTTTTAATGTCTAAAGTGATGTTATTTTTGCATATTGATTGTCTTTGGTTTTGTTTTTAATGTCTAAAATGTTGAAGACATTATCAAAGAAAAAAAAAAGTTTTCGTCCATATGCACATCAATATTATGTCTTAACAAATTCTCATTTCAAAATGGGAGATTTTAATATATTAATGTTTTTGCCTAATTATAATATTGCTGATATCCAAAAAATTATTTCAAACAGACTATTTGTCACTCTTCAAAATATTTAGTATTTTATAGAAGATGAAAATTTAATTATGGACACCAATTCACGAGACCGAAGGAAATTACTTCGTCTATCACAAAGGCATGAATACTTTGATAATACTAAAACATAGGTTAGAAGAACAACAATAATTTTTCATAAATTGTTGATCTTCACCTCTTAAAAAGATTTAAGTCTTCTCCAACAACTTTCTCTCCGTGACTATGCTCCATCCTTCTCATCTCTCTAAATTTTTCTCAATCACTTAAATGCATTTTGTTCAGGTTTTTTTAATGCTTTTATCCTTTTGTGTCGTAGAGTAGTTGAAGAAACAAATCAATTTGGAATAACAATCACATACGGTTGTTTGAGAATGAATTAGTAACATGCATGCTTTCTTTTCATACTAATAAGCATTCTCCAAGAAAAATTATCCAATCATCCATCTCACTAGCGATAAAAATTTAATTTCCTTTATTTCTTTTGGTAAGCAATCGCTTTCATATTAAAATTTATATGCTTTTTAATTTTTTTTCTTAATAATTACGTGCTCTTAGCTTTTCCCTTTTTAAATTCAAAATCGCTAGAATTAAATATAAATTTTTATAATTTTAAATATTACATGTATAATTGTTTTTTTAGTTTATTTGGAATTTTTTTTCTTATATTTTACAAAATCTGCTATTTTTGGTTCTTTTTTTTAACTTAAATACCTTAACTTTTAGTTATTCGTAATTTTGGTCCTTAGTTTCTTAATACAATTTTGATTTCTTTTTAATTTTTATTCATAACTTTGTTGTGTTTTAGTTTATGATATTTATTTATAATTTATTATATGTTTTTAACCTTTTAAAATTCAAATTTAACTTTTTAAAATATTTAAGATCCCTAATTAAGGTTTTTATGTACTAACAATACTGTTAAAGAATCAATTAAATTATCCACATGCTAAGAAAATATTTATTAGGACGGTAGTTGAAGTGGTGATGATCTAATATTAGATAATTTGTCATGGATCTACATTTGCTAATTGCGAGGAGCAAATTACAGATTAAAATTATGAAACATTTGAAGAACAATTACAGTGTTGCATCCTTCACAAGACCCCAACATTCAACTAAACACATGAATAGTGTAAAACTGAAGCTAAAAGCTTACACACCTTGTCGTAGGTACTCACTAGTATAATTCTTAATTAAATTTTAAGTTCTATCTCAAAATATGTTATGTCAACATAAAGGGTATATATATGCATAAGAATTTGCTGATATGGACAGATGAACTTTTTTAAGAACTTCTTTTCTTCCCATTCTTACACACTTTTTCAAATCCAGTTCCTAGACATAACAAGAACTCAACCATATTACATCAAAGACCAAAAGCAAAAGAAAAAGAAAAAGCAAAAGTGAAACGAAAAACCACCCTCTACATTCGCAACAAGATCATCCCATGTCATGACTATAATAATGGTCTTCCTGGGCTCAAAATATGTTGCTTTCACAAAGCATTAGAAGTATCTATTCCTCTATTTCACGTATATGTACATTGGCATTGACCCTTTGGTGAGCTTCAAGCAATGCAAGTTGGCAACAAGCAACAAGAAAAGAAACACAGCCCTCTCTTCTGCACCCAATAAAAGGAAAAAGAAACACAATTGGTAAGTGCTCAAAACTTTATCAAAAGATGCAAAGAGTTGAAAACTTAGACCTAGAAAAAACTCAGATAGAAAAGCAAAAGGTGTGTGGGGTTGGACCTTTTTAGCTTTGGCATAAAGAAGCCCTGGTGAGATCTTGTACAAGTCCTCATCAACAGGCTTTGAAGTTGGCCTTGGCAATGGGGTTGTAATGGGCGGTTCACTATCCACATCACTGATCCAATTCTTCAATTTTGTTTCTTTTTCATGTTGGTCTAACACCTTTGTCTGAAATGTCAAAAACCCAATGCAAATGCTTTAGATAAGGTCATCTTTTAAGCTACGTGTTTCTCTACCCATGATTTTTTATCAAACAAAGTTATCTCCTTTAATGAAAATTTCAACTTTATTAGTTTATTGTTGCATTCATCTTTAGTTGCACATGAAAAAAAAAAAAAAAAAAAAACACTTGTTACCAGTGATCCTGTGAACAATTCTTCACGCTCTGCCACGCGTGGGTCATGGTATCATTTAGTATTTAGAAATCAGAGATAAAGGCAAAATTGCTTTCAATTTCAACACTCATGTATAACCCCACAGGTATGATTGTGATGTACATATAATTTCGTTTTCGTGACACGTACTTTCATAATTTCATGTTCTTTTCAGCGCTTCTTTTGAAAAAATGAGATTGTGTTGTGCATCCTTAAATAGGATGGGCAGCAGTAAAAAGAGAAAAGGGGTTGGAAGAAAATAGAGGTAAAATGAGATAAAAGAAAAGATTTATAGAGGGCTATTTAAGTTTTCCTTTACATAATTAACAGAGTAAACATACTATATGTTAAAAGAAATATTGAGGTGAATTAATAACAAGCTATTTTGAATAAACATTTTTTATCAAATGAAATTTATTAAAAATATAAATTCAAGAAAAATAATTAAATAAAATATAAAATCCAATAAATTCCATGATTTTGACAAGTAATTTTTTCATAGTCATCTTTGCCATACTTTTTTCAAGTTTGCCATCGCTAAATAAAAATATATACTTCTAGAAATTAAACTCAATTTTTTATTACCATACCCTCCCAAATCACAAGCATGGAAATTCACAAAAGAAAAACTACAAAGTAAATCCCTAATTATTGAATCCTAGGACTAACCTTAGATCTTAATTTTGTAAGATGAGTTATTTTAACAGCAAAAAACACACTTAACAAAATTAGGGAGTGATAAAAAATGGTTCTTGGAGAAGCAGTATGTGTTGCTATTATTTTCCTTTTTCAAATAAAAAAAGGGATTGATAAGAAGTGGGTGAAGTTTTGTGAGACATACCCTTCTGCGAGGAACAACAATCATGGCTGGTGTGACAACATTGTTCTCGTACAAATCTCCTGTAACGTAAAGATCACGGTCCTCAGATTCAGAGTAGCTACATCGTAGCAAACCAGCTTGTCTCGCTGACTCAAAACACTGTGTGAAAGGTAGGTTATCATTCCAATCCCAGCTCCCAAATGCTGGCACTTGGCTCTTCTTGTAGTAGTAGCCTTCCTATAACACATTCACAAACCCCCACAAAAGAAACAAAATAGAAATATTAGGAACCATAGACCATAACCAAGCATTCTATAATGTTGAAGGCATAACCAAAGGGCTTACTTCCATTGCAACCGAACTAAGTGGCGAGTGAAGAGTGAGTCTCAAAGAATGGTTAGACAATGGGGTGATGTTGGTTGTCTGTTGGAGCGTGGGTTTGACAGTGGTTTAAAAAGAGAAGAGTGCATGTGGGTTGTGGCAGTGTGTGATGAGGTTGAAAGAAAGAGAGAGGGTAAAAAGTTGGGGTAATGGGGTATGAGGTATGGGATCTAAAGGGAAATAAAGTAATTTTAATTGGAAAGAAAGCAGATAGATAAAGAAGTTTCACAGTTTTGAGACAGAGGGACACAGAGGTATGATTCATTTTAAATTCCATCTTCACCTTTTCTTACAACTTTTTTTTGAGGTGATTGGTATATACTTTTTCACTGTGATGGTTGTTGTAGCGAGTATTTTCAATATTCAGTTCATGAGCATTTTGGTATTTTAAAACTTTAATTGCATGTTTAGATTGAAGTTTATAAACACAAGTTTACATAAAAGTGTGTTGTAATGCTGAGTTTGACAAAAAAAAGAAAAGAGTTTACTGTAATGAGATTTATGTTTGAATATTTTTTGAGTAAACTGATAATATGAAATTTGTTTATATGATACTAGTCATGATGCAACTGAGAAGTGTCAAAGAAAAAGTAAATTTCAAAAAACAACCTTGATATTATTTTAAGTTGAACTCATTTTCCTGACAAATTTAGGTTAACAAAATACGCTGAGGAACAACTAAATATATACTTGATCGATTGAGATAAAAAAAAATGAAAATGCTTTAAACTTTGCTCACTTATGTTCAAACAATGTAAAGACAAGTAAAACCTTTCAAGTTAATTTATTAGTAAAATATTTAAAAGATTAAAACGATGACAAAGTCCTTCAATGATTAATTTAATAATATTTTAAATATTATTTATCATACTTGTCGTTAGGCAAGAACAAATTATATATTTTTTTTTTCCTTTTTGTCTGTATATACATGTGTGAAAGGGGAATATGACGAGAGGACATAGCCTGCATGTCAGTTTCTGTCTCATATTAAAATATTACCTTAAAAAATGACAATAAAATTTTATATTCACTTTTCTTCTGTTAAAAAAAACACTGACTTTGGTTCTTTACTCTGCATTAACATTACAAAACTAAGCTGATTTGTTAAGATTCTTTGCACTGTTTTTTCAAATGCGCTTCCAACTACCGGGTGACAATCATAACTATATACTAATTTTATATTTTCTTGTACTTGTAAGTAACTAAAAAGGTAGACATTCTGTAGAACCATAATATGATTCACTTATTTAACAATTAGCATAAAAATAGACAGAACTTGAATTTATGATTTGGTTTGTGCGTGTGATTAAATGGTGAAATGCGGAATGAAGGTGTTTTTGGGCACTCGAAAGGGTGTGGTGGGTTTAGCTTTATTTCCCCACACGCGTACCAGCAGTGAACTTGGTGCTTCGTGCAAATGCTCATTCAGTGCATGTGTGAAGCCTCGTGACTCTTTGCCAGCATTCTGTTAGACACACTGGTCCACAAGAAAGTTAAAATATTGCAGAGGTCAACAACTGATCAAAACTCAGATTCCACACCACACTTCTCCAATGCTTCATCCCTTCATTTATGCATAAAACTAATGCCGGGTGCTCTCACACAACTAACCTTCTAAACAAGTTTTTTTTTTTTTTTTTTTTACAATTTATCAAAGTTACGATTTCATCCTAGCAAAGCAAAGTGGTCTTGAGCCCAAAACCAATGCTTTGTGTCAGATTCTGGCATGTTTTGTTCGGCATCACACCACATGTGTTCCTCCTGTGAAAGTTTCAATTTTCACATCTCACAAAAGAAAGCGGAAGAATGTATCAGAAAAATAAAATATCTGAAAACTGTTAGTTGAGAAAAAAAAAGTTACAAGGTATCGGGGGAAAGCCAAATATAAAGGAAGAAAAAAATTAGAAACACAAAAAAAAAAAAAACATCTAATAAACTTAATTATTAGACGTACGTCCTTCCCAAATCATTATGTAAAAGACATTTAAATAAATTCTGAACCATATAAAGAAACTAAGAAAGTAATTTGTTTAGTAGTCAAGAAAGCTGAGTCTAAGACACACCCCTCTATGCTTGTGATATATTTTTTACATTTATTAATAGGTAAAATATTTATACTTAATGAGATATATTATTATTATTATTATTATTACTATTATTATAGGATATATATTTATATTTTTACAATTTAGGTTTTCAGGGAAGTGTGGAAAGATACCTATATGAATGTCAGACCAGGGAAATTGGATTTTTGATTGTTTGCATTGTATTTATAATAACTAAGCTTTATAAAAATATTATGATTGGTTGAAATTTTAAGAGAGAACAACTTTTTTAAGAATCTATTTTTAATAATTATCTGATAGGCTGATACCGTTGTATTATTTGTGGCCGAATATACGTGGATCACCTATCATTCGGCCCTGAGAGTAGACAGCTACAATTGTCATTATTATAAGATATATATGTATATTTTTAAAATTTAGAGTCTCTCACAAAATACGCTTTTGTTGTGATAAAGTTTCGAATTGGGGAAGGGTGAAATCTAAAGGGCCGCAACTTGTGGAGATACCAGAGGGTGCCACCAAGAAGTCAAAAACCCTACTTATGGTTAGGTAAATAAAAAAAACACTAGGAAGTATTATTTGTACTTAATCTTGAGCTCATAACTCTGATTGTTAGATCAATAAAAATTGTAAAATACTCAAACATGTAGGGCGTGATTGCAAGTTAAAACCCTTCAGAAACTGAAAGTCAATGGACATTATATAAGACTTGTTTTAGGGACTCGAAATAAAATAACATGGACAGAAAGCAAAGTGACTTGAAGTTGTTTGGTTAACATGTGCATAAGGTTGCCTTGTGCTACAATATCAAATGAGTAGAATTGGATATGTTCCCTTTTTTGTTTAATGTCTGTTCTCACCAGTTCGATTTTACGATGAGCCAAGTTAATTTGGTTTTCCCACAATAAATAAACTAGAATTATGCATAAACCGTGATTAAACAAATATGTCTACGAACCATAAGTAAAATTTTCAGAAGAGTTTCAATTTTTAAAATTCTGAGTTCGTACCTTTTTTTGCAATGAATATAAGTATACTTTCCTAAATTGAATAGGAAGTTTTATGATGTGATAACATGTATAAATTACCAAGTACATATGTTCAATAAAAGCTAAAAAGAATAAATTCATCCGATCCACTAATTTGAAAACTAAACCCATTAAATTCACAATCTAACTGATAGCAGTTAGTTATAAGGAATATTTTTAGGATTTTGTTAATGATTCTGTTTTAATTTAATATTTTATTTAACAGAATTTGTTTTAATTTAAGATTTTTTCAGTTATTTCGCATTTGATTAGTTTTGTTTTGCAAAGAGCGGATTTTGTGGAGAAGTAGTTCAAAACTGACTGAAGAAAGAGAATGACGCAGAATTGAAGGAAAAGAGGCTAAGTGACTTTTCGCTTGAGCTAGGAAGATAGCTTGGGCTAAAATCCACTTAAATTCTGTTACAAGGAAGCCCTAATGTTGAGCGTAACTGTTAGGGAGCGAATCACAAAATAACAGCCCAAAGTAACTGATTACTAGGGCGAATGTTATTAAAAGGACCACCAGGCTAAGGAAGGAGGCATCCAGCACTTACGATCCATCTTTGGAAGCATTTTTGCGATCAGGATCTTTTCTTTTCATCTTGTTTTGTGATTTCATGGCTACCATGTGTAGCTAAGTTCTTTCTTCTTGTGATTGAATGTAAATTCTCTACTTTAATTGTACTCTTGATTAATATTTGATATTGCTTTATTCAATTCATCTTTGTTTAACGTTTTATATTAAATTGTCATACTTTAGGAATTAGAACCAAACGTTAATGCATTATGTTTATAAGTTCAGAAATGAATTATAGAGTAATGATTGCATATAGCAACTTCTCTTAAAGCTGATTAAATTATCCTAATAACTAGACATAGAAGTTAGGAACTTTGGTTTATGAAATTCAATACTAGAGAAATCAGGTTGAATAGGCTTTTATTTGCACAGATTGATAATTGGAAAAGACAATATTAAATTAAATTAAGGGTATATGCGAAGGAGAATATTATTATTAAATCCCAAGATTTTAAATATCTTTGTTAAATATAAATCACATTTTAGTTGTTATTTAATTTTATTCGTTCACGACACAAACATCAAACTGAATTTTCAAATTTTATTCACCAAGCCATGATACATATTTAATCTCCAATTATATATTCTGTTCCCTGAGGATACGATTCTGGACTTATTGCCTATATTACTTGCACACTCAGTATACTTGCTGAGGAAGAATTAACACTAACCAAACACAATTAGTCTTCAACTTACTAAATACAGGTTTAGGGTTGAACCCAATTTTGTATTTCAAAATCTTAACTCAATCCAAGCTGTATTGGGTTGTTGGTCGGTTTAAGTTGTCACGTAAACCTGTTTTTGTTTTCCAAAATATTTAATAACTTGTTTGGTCTTATTTTTATTGTCAGATATAACTAAAGAAAATAATTAATTTTATAAAATTATAAATAGAAAATACTTATGATATTTATAAAGAATACAAGTGTTAAATGTAGTTTAAAAAAATATAATAAAAAAGTTTAGAATATTAAATATATAAAGATTAAATTTCACTTTACAAAAATAATTTTATAAGATTGAGTTAAATATAAACTTAATACAAAATTTACTTGTAAAGTAAAAGTAAAGTTTCATTTATATATTATGATTTAATCATATTTATGGTAAATGTGAAATCTCTATCATTGAGATATTTAAATTGGTGAATTAAAATGTATAATCAAATCAAAGTTGATTTAATAAATTATATATAAGTTCGAATCTTTTGTTCAAAACTTCTTTTTTACACTTGACCTCATATAAATAAAATAATCCTTTTGATTATGTAATTTGGACTAAAGGAATATCCCTTAACAAAATTCATAATTAAGAATGCTCACGGATTGAATAACAACAGTTAGTTTAAGTTTAGAACAAAATAAAATATAAATCAATTATTCGAATTTTCAATCTTTTACTAAACCAAATAAATCAATTTAAAATTTTCAATTTTTTATAAATCCAAATAAATCAATTTAATTGATACTGAACTTCTTCAATTAAAATAATTCAATTATAGGATAAAAATGATGATTTTGATTTTTTTTTCATGAAAATATTCTCATTAATATTGATCATATTAATGTTTATAATTTTATTTATGACTTGAATTAGACAAATATATTAAAATAAGTAAAAATTTGAAACAAGGAAAGATTACCTATTAAGACATCTTAATTCTAACATCTTTTAAGTATAAAAAAATCAAAGTCAATTATATTTCAATTGTGAAGAAATATATCACAAATGTATAACTTAAATATGCTTCTATTAACTTCTCCCACATATTCCTTCTATTCATTCTCATTGATATTTTTTAATTGTTGCGGATGATTAAATTCTGAAGAGAGGTAAGAGTGAGATCAAATATATCCTATCTAGTTTTGTTACTTTTATACATACTCAATTTAACAATCATATTAAAATTAAACTTAGTAATAGTCAACACTTTGTTTACCAGTAATTTTGTAATAAAAAATTTAATAATTTACCAAACTACTTATATTGAATCCCTCGTCTCTCCGTCTAACAAAATTATTGTTAAAATGAAACACCAACACATTCTCAATATCACTTGTAGTTTGATTTTTTAATCTAACATACCCAAATTTTTTTGGTCTTATGTTGTTTATAGCATAAATAAACTTCCTACATCTGTTTTAGATAATAGAACTTCTTTTGAAATGCTTTATGATAAATCTTACATCTGTTTTAGATAATAGAACTTCATTTGAAATGCTTTATGATAAATCTTTCATTCTACATGATTTAAGGGAGCATATCTTTCTTTAGTTTGATTTTACCATTGAGAACAATAAGTCCAAACTTGATCCAAGAGAATAGAAATTTGTGTTTAATGGATATAAAATTGGAACTCTATATCCCATTTTATATGTTAAATAGAGAAACTTTTGTATCAAGAAATACTGGTTTTTATGAAAATGTTTTCGTGTAAGATCTCTAACACAATGTCTGATGAAGTGTTGGTGTCTGATGATATCATTAGGTCTGATGAAATCACTATGTAGAAGACTTTCAACTCTCTGCTTAATCGTCTTTGTTAGAACAATGATAATCTTACGATGGTATTGAGAGTTAGGAAAGGTTAAATAAGGATATAATAACTATGAACATGGAAGAAAGTTTTTCTTGAATGTACTTTTCTTTGTTTCCAATAGCTTACTTAATATAGAATTCTAGGAAACTAAATATAAAAATTATTCTAAATAAATACATTTGATATTCTCTGATATTCTACTGATATTCTTTAATACTCCCTTGATTATCTCTGATATTCTACTGATATTCTTTAATACTCCCTTGATTATCTCTTATATTCTTACCGATATTCTCTAATATTCCCTTGATTATCTCTAATATTCTACTGATTTGTTTTTTTTATACTCCCTTGATTATCTCTCTGATATTCTTACTGATATTATCTGATATTCCCTTGATTATTTATGATATTCTACTAATTTGTTTCTCTAATTATAATATTCTAACACTCCCACTCAAGGTGAGTAGTGGGATCACCAATGCTTAACTTGCTGAGGACACGAGTAAATGCTTTGCCTGTAACAGCTTTGGGGAGAATGTCTGTCCACTGGTCTTCTGACCTTACAAATGGAAGCTCAATATTGTTATCTTTAATCTTCTCCTTGATGAAGTGTCTGTCCACTTCAACGTGTTTGGTTCTGTCATGTTGTATAGGATTCTATGTTTTCATAGCTTCTTGTCATTCGCCCTTCTTACTGGCTTCGTGAACTTTTTTGAGAATGTCTTCAACTAGAAGGGAGGTAAGAAAAGCTCTTGCACTGTCTGTCACTCCTTCTTTGGTTATCTTCATAGGATACCTAGAATGCTAGGGAACATGTTCTGAAGAATATCGGTCAGGTGGTACCTGTCTATTTCTTCTTGGCAGAAGTGTGAAAGACTCTGGTTCTGGTGCTAACCTGTCATTGTTAGTGACTTTATTCATAACAGGAGATAACTCAGTAGGGTGAAGATCACTTACCTCTTGTTGGACATTCTCAGAAGGATCTTCATCGGTTGTGTTGGTCCCTCCTACGTTGACAGAGACATGCTCGTTAGCTCCATCTACTTGCTCCTTTTGAATAGTTTCTTAGCAATCAAGACTACCTAACCAACTTGGTGGTTCACTAGTTTTCTCCCCTAAACATCAAGTTGGCTACTGAAGAAATATTTTGATTCTAAAAAATCACAATCCATAGTCACATATACATGCTGAGTGATTGGGTTGTAACATCGATACCCCTTCTGATGTGTAGCGTATCTAATGAAGACATATTTCTCAGCACATGGATCAAATTTGGTTTTATTAGCTTTGGGAATATGAACGAACACAGAGCACCTAAAAACTCGTGGTGGTAACATTTGGACAAGAGGGATATTAGTCTAAGTAGCTAGGATCTGTAAGGGTGTTATGTGGTTAAGGATCTGGGAGGGTAGCCTGTTCAAAAGATAGGTCGAGGTAACGACAGCTTCGGGCTAAAAACGTGTTGGAACCTGTGCATCAAAAGTCATGGCCCTAGTCATCTCTAGTAGCTTACGATTTTTTCGTTCTGCTAAACCATTCTCTTGGGGTGTGTTTGGACAGGAAGTTTGATGAATTAAGTCATTTTCTCTTAAAAACTCTTGCATTGATTTGTTAACAAATTCTCCACCATTATTTGATCTAAGTACTTGGATTTTCTTTCCAAACTGAGTGTGAATCATTTGATAGAATGCATAGAACTTATCGAGTACTTCAGATTTGTATTTTAGAAAATATACCCACGTCATGCAAGAGAAATCGTCCACAAATAACACAAAATACTGAAATTGATTATTATGGGAATTAAAAGCTGGGCCCCACACATTAGAGTGTACTAATGAAAAAGCATAATTGACTCTATTGTTGTTAGGAGGAAAAATAACCCTATGATTCTTTGCCCGTATACAAGTTTCACATTTGATGGCCTCAGTGTTACTAGTAAATAAACTAGGAAATAAATTCTTAAGGTACCCAAATGAAGGATGTCCCAAACGTCTATGCCATAACCAGAGTTGCCTTGTAACCGTTCCGTAAGCAAGCATGGCATGTCCCTTGTAAGCGAGCATGACATGTCCCTTGTGAGCGATCATGACATGTCCCTTGTGAGCAACCTCATCAATGTAGTAAAAACCTCCACGTTCAGTACCATGCCCAATGATTTCCTTCATAATAATGTCCTATAAAAGGAAAAAGGTAAGAAACATGAGAACCACACAATTCAACTCCTTTGTAACTTGGCTTATAGAAAAATAATTTTGATGATAGTCTAGGAATATGGAGACATTTTTTTAATTTTAATTGTTTTAAAAAAACAATTGAGCCCCTTCCTTGAACCGTAACTGATTCTCCATTGGTTGTTTCAATATCAATATAGGTTTTAACAGGTGTGGAGAGACTGTTAAAATCATGAGGGTCATGGTGTTAGTTGTTCCATAATCAAAAATCCACTGCTCAGATTTTCCTGGGCTGGTATCCTCCTCTCTTTTTTTACCTCCATGAGTGACCGCAACTCTTCCATGAACGACTTGCGATTTTGCTTCTTCCTCTCTTTTAGTGTCACCATCGTTACTACTGGTGGTCTGTGGGATGCCCACAGCGGTGGCAGCCTTGCGAATTTTTTGTTTAGAATCTTCCCACCATTCGGGACTACCCACGATTTTGAAGCAAGTCTCCTTGGTGTGTTTCTTCATTCCGCAATGAGTACAGTGGAGGTGGCTTTTGTCTTCCTTGTCTCACTGTGATGGACGCCGTCTGGCAGTTTTTAGCGACTTCATCCCTGTCCTTATCCCTGTGGTCTGTTTCTTGCAGTTAAGTCGATTCCGACCTCTCCTAATGATGTGTTCCCTTCGCTACTGGTGGTAGGCTTTAGAATTTGGAGTCGGGCCGCCTCCCTTCGGACAGCAGCATAAGCAGACTCTACTGAAGGGGTCTTCTCTTGCATCAAAAGATCTCTTCTGATGACTTCAAATTTTTCATCTATCCCTGATAGGAATTGATATAGTCTCTGTTCTTGTTTAATTTTGTTGAAAGTTACAATATCATCTGAGCATTTCATAGGGTTCGGTTGCTTTCTATCAAACATCATTCATATAGCTTGTAATTTGTTCCAGAAATCCTCTATTTGAGCCCAGTGCAGTATTTAAAAACCAGTTTGATCAAAAACTTAGCTAACTCTTTAGTTTAACATTTTAAACACTTTTTGACCTTTGTGCTGTTGGACTTCTCCTTGACTGTGCATAGGTTCTTTGTCAATCAAGCCTAAACCCACTCACACCAGACCAAGACCTAAATCACATCCAATTGCTTGTTTGCTTTGCCTTGTTGGACATATCTTGCATGACTTTATCAAATCATTAGTCTTATAAAAGTACTAACATAAAGTATCATTGTTTTGTGTGTTGGGTTATTAATTTATTTGAATTTGGCATTGAGCACGAGAGATAATGAATATAATAGCAACGTGGCATCATTTAAATTTGTAATCTTTTATATGTGATGTCACCTTTTTTTTCTTTCTTTATTTGTTTATTTAATTCTTTCTTTGGCTCTGAGTGTATATGGTATAATCATTTTGATTTTTGTGGAATCGAACTAGTGGAAAATGCAGTATAAAAATAAATGGGCTGCAACGTTTCCTTGGTCCAAAGAGAAGTAAAAAGGGTGAATAGGGTAATGGTGGTGAGGTATAGCATGATTGGTAAAAAAAGTGTGGTGGGAGGAATGAATTGAGAGGGTGGCAACGCTACATGAACACTTTTGGGTGTCCCTTTTCGCATAAAAGGGGCTTAATTCAATTTTTTATTATTTTCATGTTTTTTTATATTTTAGTTTATTTTTCTTTCTCTTTTTTCTTCAATTTCATCTTATTTACCTAATCTTTTTCTAATTTTATATATTTTATATTTTATGCTTTATTTGTTTAATTTCTTATAAATAAATAAAGATGATTAAATGTAAATATAGTTAATGTCTTTTATTTTTTTCACGTTTTATTTAAAAATAAATTTTAATTAAATACCAAATGACCGCGCGTTTCACACGGTGTTTAAATTGAAATTATCGTTCAATCTCTAAAATTTTAAATTCAAAAATATAATAAATAATTATTTCGGTTGAACATCCAATTGATCGTTCGCATCATACGTTGTTTAATCTGAAGTTATTTTGTCTCGTGAAGACGTTCAAGTTTTAATTCGAAACTTTTGAAATTAGAAAATTGTAAAATTATGAAAAAATAAAATTTTCTAAAATACAAAAAAAATATAAAACTTTTAAAAGATTAAAAAATATCAAACACACAAACCTAACAGTTTTCTATCGAAAAACTATGTAACCCTATTCTCTATCCTTGATAGAGATACGTAGGAGCAAGGTCAAACCTTGTCGGACTCTCAAAACTAAAAAAAAATATTTTTATTTGTTTTATCTACATTTTGTCTTTTTTTGAAAAATAAACATTTTGAAAATCACACTCGTTTTACTTATTTAATTAAAGGTACCATCTTAGGATAGATGTTGTAGAGGTGCTAATACTTTCTCCACACGTAACCAACTCCGGAATCCAAAATTTAACCAAATGGGATTCATATGGAAAAAGCCCTTTAATTCTTTACAAAGAACAACAAGGAGTCGCATTCAAAAAAAAATTCGAAAACAATATAAATACGATCTTTTATCCTATAATTTTATGAATTATGCAAATAATAAAGACTCATATATTTATCGATATAGATCCCTCTTTCTATCAAATACAAACACATTGATTTCTTCTAATAACAATACGTATAAAAAAGACTTATTTGATCAAATAAGTAAAATTTTTATCAAGAATTCTATAATACAAAATGCTACTATTATAGATATGGAAAAAAATCCGAATAGAAAATATTTGGATTTTACTCCATTTTCGATTTTTTTATAGTTTTTTTAATAAACTATTATGGTGACTTTTTTTTCTAAATTTTCAAAATATTAAATTATTTTTTCGGATCAGCGTTCCGTTCGGGATTCCGGTTACAGACATATTGATTTCATTTAACCTCAATTTATCATGTTTAGTTTACTAAAAAAATTATATCTACTTTCATTGTTTTACTATCATATGTTTGATGATATTATCCTTCTCACTAATTCGTTAGTTGACAAGGATAGAGTAAAGCAAGACCTTAATAACTTCCACGTAGAAGATCTTGAACATCTGAAATCGTTTTGGGTCTCAAAATTTCCGGTTCACAAGGCTGTAGTTCTTCCATATATAGGAATAATAACCTTCTCTTTGATCAAGATGCTTCCTCTCACAATGCTAAATCATATAGTTGTCGAATTTCTTAGCTAGCTTTTGTAGCGTCCTACCATTAATCATCATCGTGTCGTCCAAATAATTCTTAAATATAGTTTATTTTTTCCTTCAAAATATTCAGCTCAGAATTCAGTGACTCATGATTAGACCTTTTGTCATGAAACTCGTCAACTGGACACTGTATTTTCTTATCTGATCTCTTCTCTTGGAAATCTAAGAAACAGTGTATTGTCTTTCAGTCTTCCTTCGAAGCAAAATATCCTGTTTTGGCCACGTGAACTACAATTATTGGCCTGTTTTCTTTATGATTTTAATGTTCAAACTTCGTCTCCTGCTGTTATTAAATACCTGTGACAATCAATTTATAAGACATGTTGCGAATTCTAACTCCTGTTTACCAATGATGCAAATGTGTCTCTTATAACAACGTTTGTTAGTTTTGCATCAATGTTTCTATGTATGTATCTTCTTAGAGTACGCTTCTAATACTCTTTTCAGTGAATAACACTGTATCTTTTTCTTCTTCAACTTCCTCCTTTCTTATGTCTTGGTCTATCACGAAGGTTTTCATCACGTACATTCAACAAAAGTCACAAACTGAAAGCAAGAGGAAGAAAAAGCCACAAACAGAAAGCATGTGGAAGAAGGCACAAAGAAAAAACAGTTGAAAAGGAAGGTGAGAGAGGAAGGAGGAGAAAGGATACTGAGAAAAGAAACTCCTGCGACGCTTTGAAAACAGAGTGCAGATGAGTTGTGCGTATTGAAGTTTTTTCACTTTATCTGCCCACACTTGTACTTTATTATATTTTATTTGACTTGAATCACCCCTACTGTAGCTTCTAGGCTTAGATTTTATCTTCACATAATCAAAAAGTTGGAAAAGTGGAGAGTATGGCATACAATATATTTGTTTAGGTGTTTTTCTTTTTTAGTTTGGTTTCTTGTAATTATTATCTAGTATTTACTTCTATAGTTGTTAAATACAACATAACCATATATTTTGTGGGTTTGGTACCCTTGACCAATTTATATTAAGTTTTTTATTTACTGATAAAAGAAAGTAGGAATATCACCAAACTATAACGTTTTATATCTTTTCAGAAGTTAAACCATTAGTAATTAGGCATTTATTTCATAAAATTTTTTATTAAATAAATTTATGCCACAATTGTATAAATAAATAATCATGATAATCATGGCTTTGATATTTGCAGATGAACTGGATTTATTATTAAATTCATTAAAATGACTTTAAGTTAATTTTTTTCTATTTATACTATTAACTCTTCAGTATTAAATGAATTAATATTATGTTAAATAATTCAAATAAAAAAAATATTTAATTTGATTATAAAAACACCATCGATCACTTGATTCTACTGTTGTCCCAGTTGTTATGTACAAGTAAGTATCTTTCCCTTGTAATTTCTCATTTACCACATAGCTGTATGACATAAATTAATAATAAATTAATTCAAATAGATATTATTATACATTTATATTTTAATGATTTTAGAGTAAATGGTTTGTTATTGTTTTGTAAATAATTTTTAGAATTTTTAATATTCACGTTTTTCTCAAAGGATTAAATTAACAGTTTTTTTTTTTCATTTTTGATATTTGTACATTGTTGGAAAGTGTAAAATTTTACGAAGTTATTCAAATCTCTTTAGTTTCAGAATTAATACTATCGTGAAAGATAATCTCAAGTACAAAATTAACTATTTTTTTTAAATGCTTGTTGATTCTTGAAAAGTGTAACTTTTTCCTTTGTGGATCAAACCTCAAACGCTTAAATACATAAACTCGTAGTGTATACAACCAAGAAGAAAGATAACACAGGTACTTATATTGTACAGCAAAAAGGAAATTAAAAAAAGAGTACAATTATTTTCTTTTCTTCTCCCTCGGAGAAAAGATAATAACACACTAACAAGAAAAAGGTGAGGGAAGCTTAGCAGTTAGGAGGAGGAGTGAGATAGCACTTTGCAGGAAGTGAAGTGGCAAGAGTTGGGTCAATTCCAAGAAAAGGTAACTCTGAAGAGTTCTTGTAAGAGCAAAGGCATTTCAAGTCAGCACCAGCAAGAGCTTTGCAGCACTCAGGAGATGGATCAACTGGGTTTGGCTGAGTCACTGAGGGCTTGCATGCCTCCAACCCCTCTTCATTCATGTCACAAAGACTCAGACTTTTGCACCCTTTCCCCATGCAACAAGCCACCACCACCACCACCATAACTTGCAGTGCCACCCACTTCCTTTGTTCCATCCTTGATCACCAGATCCAACACTGATCTCTCTCTCTATAACTCAGTCACTTCAAAGTTTCATTACTTGTGCTTTGTGGATCTATGATTCCTGCAAGGTACTTATAAAGAGAGGAGATTCAAAATTAACCACAAGTTATGGACCCGTGACCAAGAATTGGCAGCATGTGGAGTCACGGGTGCAATTCTTGTGCCACTTTTTGTTATTATATTTTATATAGTAGGGTTTCTAATCATGCATTGGATGTGGAATTTTATGAGGGGTCACAATATTCAAATATGGATAATGACAGTTAACATCCGAAAATGACCTTTCAATGAGAAATTTTAAGTATGGAACTACAGAGAATTACCCTTTTTTCAAGCTTTAAATAAAATTCAACATCATCTAATGCAGGCTTGGAAGTACGGGTGTAAGTAGGTTGATCCATACATCACCCATCCAACCTAATTCAACTAATTTAATTACATTTTCAAAAAAAAAAGAATTTAATAATTTTGTGATGTAAAATAAATGATTTTACAGATAATTGTATAAATATTATTATTCTAGGAATAAATATTTCATACTATATGCTATTTCGAGTAAACATTAATTCCATTTCTTACTGTTTCTTTTTGGACTATACATTTGAGTTATAAAATAAATTTTTTTTTTTTTTAATATATCGGTATTTTAAAAACTACTGTTTTGTTTTATATTATAAATTGTATTGCTATCTTATAGATATTGAATGTAAGGTATTTTTTAAAATTATTTAACATGATGGTCTGATTTAACTTATTCTGATTCAACTTAATTATTTAATTAGATTGAATTGTTAAACAAAAGGGTAAATTCAACTTAATTCAATATAATTTTTAATTAGATTGAATGAAAAGTTAAACTAAAAACATGGAGGAGTATTAGAAGGTATTTATTTAGAATTGACTCTCAGAATTCCCTGCAACAACTGTCCATCCCTTGGGTTTGAATAGGATTAAAATCATGTCTAATGCTAGTAAAATATTTGTTGAGGTCAAAGTATAATTGACTAATTGTAGCATTTCTAATTTGTTTGTATTATGTTGTGTGGAGTATAATGAATATTTTTATTTTATATTAGAGGACGAGAGAGTAACAATTTGGCAAGCGGATTACGAATTCATTTTCTCTTGCTGAAAACAATCCTAATCCATAAATAATTTTTTTGTTAATATACATTTTATTATAAAATATCTTTTTAAAAATAAATGGTGAGCTCAATTTTTATGTTTCTTTTTTACATTACTCTAAGGAGGAGCGTCTTATAAGAGGTACGAATTCGAAAAGATCGAAATATGTTGTATGAGTTTGTTTACTCCTTCATGATAAACTCCAACTGAATTTGAATGTATGAGAATGAAAGAAAAGTTTATAATAATAATAAATAAATAAATGACTTTTTGTTTTGGTATTACTGTGTATTTATAAAATTTTAACTTTCTATTAACAAAAGTTAAATTCTATAAATTATTAATAAATATTTTATTACTAAATTTTCTATTTTAAGTTCATTATTTAATTAATAATATTGTGGATTATTAATTTAATGGATCCAGTTTCAACATTTGCAACAATCGGAATATATTCTAAATTTGAATATCTCAAAGGTGACTAGGTACATATATTCCCAAGCTTTCTATATGTTTATTCTTACTTTCTATGAGAAATCATTTTGTGGAATGTGTTTTTGATGTTCATTAATGGAGGATTTTGAAGATTTCTAATGTTACAACATTTAGGCACTGAGAGACTTTGTTTTGCCCAACACCTAATCCTAGGAATGACATTTTTGAAAGGGTGCATCATTTATGCTTATTAAATATCTTCTAATTAAGGATATTTTTATTTTTTCTTTGAGATTTCACTTAGATTGTGTTTGGTTGAACTGATTTGAAAGGATTTATTATTCATGAAGATGGATTTGAGGGGATGAAGGTTGTTTGGTTGACCTGATTTGGGAGGATGGATGAAGAGAGATTTGCAGGATTTGATCTTCGCTCATCTGAAGAGATTTGAAGGGATGAAGATCCAAATTACGAAATAGCCCTTGTAAATGAAGTGGAAATTATGAAATACTGTTGACTTTGGAAATTACAAAACAGTCCTTTAATTGGGTTTAGGGTTTGTAACAATATATATATATTATATATGAAAAATAAACTGATTTATACCTAATTCTTCAAATAATTGATTTCAATAATTATATATATTTTTTTTTCATTTATAATACTTTCCTTTTTACCAAAACAGCTATAATATAATTAATCTTCCTTCAATCTACCCATACTCAATACAATCTATCCATTCATAATTATATTATTACCTAAAATAATTAAATCACTAAAAATTGTTTACTTTATAAAAGAAATAATAAAAGTATATTATAGATATTATATTGTTTTCTATTTATTCTTCTTTTTTATTTTTTATCGATGAAAATATGTTTACTTAATGTTTAATGAAGTAAATCAGAAAAAAAAATTGTCTCCTTATTTGATTCAATATATATGATGAAATTGAGGGGAGAAGATGTTATTTAAAATATTTTTTATTCATTTTAAAAACAGTTTTATTATCTTTTAAATATAAAATTATTAACACACAAAAATAAGGATGTTCACGGATTGGATTAATTAAAATATTATCAACCTACTAAAAAATATCCAGTTAGTTAATTCAGTTTCTATATTTTTTATATTAAAATCAATTTAATCTAATTCATTTTAATTTTTTTACCATCTTATGTCACAAGGGTTAATTAGTAATTTCAAAAATATATAATTAAAAAAATAAAAACAAATCTATAACATCTATCAAATCAATCCCAAACTTTTATAACCAATCTCCTCAAATCTCTTCAAATCTTACCATCCATCCATTAATCCAAACAACTATCTCATCCACTCAAATCTCTTCAAATCCACTCCTCCAACCAAACAAAGCTTTAAACTTTCTCTAAGATTTCACCTAAGCTTTCTCCGATATTTCACTCACACCTTTAGCATATTTTCTCATATTCTGTCTTCACATTCTCCACTTATCTTCCCCACCCCTTACGATGATACCCATCTTGTTGGTAGGGAAGTTGTCAATATTCATGAAGAAAGTTTCAAAACCAAGAAATAAAAAATTATTAAAAAGCTAAAATCGAGAAAAATTTGTCACGGTTCACTTTCTTAGCGTAACGAAGATTTGAAGAGAAAATGTTTAAAAAATATTTTTAAATAATTAATTTAATTAATAATATATGTATATATATATATATAATAATCAAATAATATAATTAAATATATAATATTATAAACTTAATTTATAATTAATTAATTATATATATATATATATATAATATGTTATAAAATTAATATATATATATATATATATATATATATATATAATTTATTATATATATTTTATTTATAATATATAATATAATATATATATATATATATAATATTTTATAAAAATAATATATATATATATATATATATATATATATATATAATCGATTATATATGTTAACTTTATAACATATAATCGATTATATATATGCATGATCTATTATACGTTAAGTTTATAACGTATAATCGATTACGTATATTTATATAATCGATTATATATTATAATATTAATATATCATAATTATATATATAATAAATTATATATTATAAATTTAATATATAATTAATTATATTAATTATAATTTATAAAATAATAAAAAATGATATTAAATAAAATTTTATATATTAAATTTATTTATATAATCATAATATTTAATGATGAGATTAATAAAAATAAATAATAATTATAATAATATATATATTATAATGAAAATAAATATAATTATTAATCATAAATATTAAAAATAGTATGATATAAATTTAGTTTAATAATTATATTTATAATTTAATAATGTTTTATATTAAATTATATTTAATTTAAATTAATTTTTATTTTTATTTATTAAAAAACTATTTTATTAATTATACCTATCACATCATTAACAAATTTTTATACACTTTCTCTTCTTTTCTCACCATCTATTCCTCCATCCAAACAACCAAACTTTCTTCACAAATCCACTTAAATCCACTCCCTCGTATCCATTCTCTCAACCAAACAAAGTGTAAGAGTTATGTTGATATTGGTTTTTTCTGTTAGGAATTCAAATGTGAGTCTAGCTTTTGAGTAACATTGGTTGTTTTTGTTAGGAATTCAAATATGAGTCTAGTATCACATTAAAAAAAATAAGAAAATTGAGCAACATATAAAAAAAACCAACAAACACAATCGTTCTGGATTGAAAGTAGTGTCATTTTCTTATGTAAGTAATTATATTTTCAAACCTCAAGTAGTATTTGTAATTTAACAATTACAAAATCTCTCAACTTTAGAATACAAACAACTTTACAAAATTCTTATACAATAATAATAATCATACAAGCATCAATTGAATATGATGAAACTAAAAAAAATATATTAACTAACATCTTAAATGGGAAACATAAAAATCATATTATATATGATTCAATCCAATCACAAAAAGATTTAAGCGTTGATGGCTTTGTACAAATTTGTAAGTAGTGTATAATACAAATTAGTTAACTAATAATCACTACTATGGTGAGGTGAATTATGTTTTTGATCACTTTATTGTTCACTACTAAATTCATATTTATTATACTCATTTATAACTAAAAGAAGTGCCTGTCAATTAGGAATTCAACTCTTCATCATATATATTTCCAAAATATAGATATTTTTAAATTTTATCTTGTTATTAAATAATAAGAATCACCTATCATATTTATAATCTTGTTATTGTGCCTTTCTTCTTATCAAGTTTCAAATACATTTGTCGCGTTAAAAAAAATAATTGATCTACTTTAAAATTGGGAACATAACAAAGACAAATTTTATTATGCGTTAATTTGGAAGGTTACTAGGTGAAGTGGAAAATTCAATGAAGATAATGAAATTCAAATAATAAAAGTTGTGCTGATACCACTAAGCTCAAGAGAAAATAATTCTTTGGTGTAGTAATTGATCTCAATAATAATATCTTAATTAATTTGAGGTCAAAATATTAAAATTATTTGCAGGGACGGAAAGGAGAATCTGAACTTAATCATAGGTTAGAACTTTATTTCGGAAATTGCTAAAGTCGTTAGTCACAAGGTGAATTGTAGTTTATGTACACCCTTCTCAATAAATTTATCAATACACGTTTTCATGGAACTTTTAAATGATACGAAATCTTTTAGCAAATTTAATATATATATATATATATATATATATATATATATATATATATATATATATATATATATAAATTAATGTATGCACTCAAGAACCTTAGTAAGACGCACAACTTTTGAAAAAAAAAAACAGTTTAGAAGTATTATAATAATTTATTATTTAATCAACGTATTAGCTTAATACACCTCCAAATATGCACACACAACATTGTAGTAAATTCCTCGTCATTAGATATTTAAGTGAGAGGGAGAAGAGATAAATGATTTAAATTTAAAATAGATATTAATTTACTATAATATTTCTAAATAAAATAAATAGACCAATTGAATTTTTTTGTCAGACTAAAAATAAAATAAAATAAATATGTATTGATGGTTAATGTTCTCAAACTAAAAATGCGAGAGTATGTGAAGACAGTCGTGTAAGCAATAAGGAGAATAAGGCATTTGTCTAGTACCCCAATTATTCAGAGTCCCAAGGTTATTTTATGTTTCTTTAATATGAATCAAATTACCAGGTGAGAAATTTTATTTTATTAGAAAATGATTGAATTAAAAATAGTCATTAATATATACATACAGTTTTTAGTAATTTAATTTACACATGTATATATAATATATATATATATATATATATATTCATTTTTATAATAATTTAATTTATACAAATTTGCACTTTATAATAATTGTATGTAAGAAATTTTTCTCCTTTGTTTTGAACTCAATGTGAAGAAGGTGGTATCAACTCTATTGAGCTGGCTTTCTTCTATGCCTTAGAATATGATTGGGCTTTATGATCCATTCTACTCTTTCTTCTAAAGGTCCATTCTACGACTGCTTCTTCCTGCACCTCCATATCATCTTCCTGCACCTCCATAATTTTCAAAATTCCAATAATAGACATGAGGAAATTACAAATTTAACCCTGCTGCTATAAAAGAA
>Ga0209700_103294_pt1 | contig 31199 bp, 15 predicted proteins | sample SiratroredBW_FD_187528 | JGI IMG/M metagenome (GOLD analysis project Ga0209700, IMG submission 187528) | Root nodule microbial communities of legume samples collected from California, USA - Siratro red BW (SPAdes) (version 2) | ecosystem: Host-associated > Plants > Roots > Nodule | place: USA...
TATATATATATATATATATCATTTTAGTGAATGTGCCATAACGATTTTCATATCCATACCACGTGTCCTAGTTTTTAAAAATATTTTGAGATTCAGTAAAATAAAAGGGTCTAAAAACACAATAATGATAACTATAAAAGAATTTCCCCTCAAAAGGGTGTCTGAATTATCCTCTTGATCATTAAGTTGTATCTGAACATTAATTGCATCTCAGGAAATCTCTAGTTCCAATTTCCTGTTTGACAAGTAAATTAAAATATCCTGTAAGATTAACACTAAATGCTATTTGTTTATACATGTAAAGTAATCAAGGTTGCTAGACCATGAAATCTTTGCAGTCACAGATTTTAGAAACTTAGCTTTTCTTGCCTATTCTTTGTTGGGTCATCTCGTGATCCTCATCTTAAAGCCAAAGGTTGAGGAATTTCATCTGTTACTCAATGGTGAAGTTATATTTCATGCTTTCAATTTTTTGAATTGAATACTTGAGCTCCTGTTGGATGTTCAACCTCGAAGGAGATAATACGATGTCTTTCCATACTGATCCAGCTTCACAAGCTGGGTTGGGGTGCTTGTAAAGTTCATAGATGGAGTTGGCATTTTCGTTCAACTTGGCAAGCCTCTTCAAACAGTCGAATTCATCTGGATCAACAAGCAGTGTCTTGTCTCTATCTTTCCATCCTATCAACTTTACAACAATTATGAGGTCAGTAATAATACTACTAGGTGTTCAAGACACTAAATTAGCATCCATAAGGACCCTATAATGAAATCATTAATGCATGGATAACGACATTTATAGCTTGCTGCATCAAAGTTTCATGTGTCAAATACTTTTTATCATCTAATTCCTTTGTGACCAACATAGTTTGTTATTTAGTAGATGATATAAACAAAAGAAATCAATATTTTCAGTGAATTTTGATAATGTACCTTGGCTGGACCTTCCAATGCGTTTGTGAAGTATAGTCGTGCATTATCTACTAGTTGACAGTAAGTCATAAATGCCTCAGCAAATCTCTTGTGTGATTTCAATTGTGACTTTACTCTCACTGCTCTTCTGCACATGATAGCTCTCCTGTTTACATTCAAATTTAGTTGTTAATCTCAAAAGTGAAACTAATCAATGTTCATTAGAATTGAATTGGTAACAATGTGACCTTATGCCTCTAACGACTGCAAGATAAGCATCACATACTACACCAACCAGCTCTATCCTATATGGTTTTCGCTTTTTGCCTTCAACTTGTTCAGGCTCTTCGCCTTGAATTCTTTCCCAATAGTTTTCAATTACAGTTCCATCATCCTTTACCCTATACCCAGCTCCCATGCGGTAACGGCGACGGTGAACATTCCTAGCCATTGTAATTGTCTGCACCACAAATGGCACCCAGGAGAGTGTGCCATCCATAATGACGTCTCTTCCTTCATTTAATGCTGTAACTAGCAGTGATGAGGCTGCATCTGTGGATGATTGGTGCACCTGTTTGGAAAAAAAAATCAAACATTCCAACACAAATGTGAAGTAGTGCTAGATTCAATCAATTTGGACTTAAAATATTCACCATTTCAAAAATTTGGAATTGAATAATGTTACACTAACATATACTAATTCCTACTTATTAAGCTAGGAAGTTAAAGAGTCTCAACCAGTTCTGCTGTTTGAATCATGTCATGGTGACCTCTTGAGCTAAGGGCCTTATAGATCACATCTGATTCTTTGAAGGCATCTGCCTCAATGACTACGGCATTCCCTGCTGCTCCTGCCCAAAAAGGTCTGTTCAAAATTCATTTACAAAGAAACATCATTAGGTCATTGTCGTTTATTAATAGTGAGACTCTATGAATTAAAACCTATTGCTATCACAAATTATGGTTGAAACAGGGAAACAAACATATATGAACTTAATTTCTAAAGAACTTATATATCATATTTTTATGAAACATACTAACCATGTTTATGGACTTACTTAGCCTATTAATCTTTAAGTTTTCTTTACGGCCTTTAAACGCATGGATGTGCACTGAAGTTCACATCTTACACTTAGAAAAAAAATAAAACATTGTTTTTGGAAAAAACTAAACAAAAAGGTCTTACACTTACTCTTTGAGAATATCCTTGAGCACGGTGCTCTTGCCAGCTCCCATGCCTCCACCCATTAAAAGGAGCACTGGACTTCTATCGCTATGAGCTACTGGTGCCATCACCTCTGTACATTGAGAGTCATCATTTGTAGCAATTCCCATCGCTTTCATTTCTTCCACTAATGTATTAAAAACTCTAGCCACCTTCAGATTCTTGGCAAGTCTCTCGAACCTTTGTTCCCTGTATAATTGAACATTTTTTTTCTGAGAAAAACTTTAAGCAGAAGGAACCCTTTTGAATGTATGATTGCAGGTTCTCTAAGAACAATGATAATTGTAAATCATTTAACTATCAAATATCCAGCTGCGGAACCATTAAGCCACACCATTTAAAGGGCTAGAGAATGAAATCTTCTTGTTTCATTAACTTACAGGATTTCATCCCACCAAATTAATTTTAAATCTGAAGAGAGGTTTTGAATTCCTTTTAAGTGACGAGAAGCAAAAACTATTTATTCCCCTAAACATACAATGTTTAAAGCTGTTTCTCTATTCAGTCATGCACAAGAACACTAAATGGAACACATAATCAGTAAAATTTGCATTATATTGCAGCTTATGAAAGCTTTTCTACGGTAAAATCTTTTTATGACTTTTTTAAGACAAGAATGAGGAATAAAGTTACTTCAGGAAACTATTGATGTTAGTAGGGTTTTTGGTAAACAACCAACTGAAGTAATTTAATAAAAATAGAAAAGATTAGTTGTTTGCGAGCTTAAGAGATAAGTTTAATGGAGTGTTTAACGATGTAATAAATATGATTAGGTGAAAATAGCTCTGAAAAAGGTGGGTGATGTAGAGAACATACCTAGTTGCTGCCATAACTATGTGCTTGAGCCTCTTTTTTGGCTCATTTTCCGAGTTCAACACCTGCATATTAAGCAAAAAAAGAACATGGTTTTACCGAGTATTGTACACACAAGCCATTTTTGATTAATTATTAAATGACTAAGCACCCCAATACCTGACTCATAATTGTGTCACCGTAGTTCCAATGGAATGCTAAGTAACTAAGAATGCATCTCTCAAACTCCTCGACCAGCTTCACATAAAGTGAATCGGCATCTGGTTCATTCTCAAAAAAGGCGTATATATCATCTTCAAATCCCTCGCATTTCCTTATGTATTCAGAAGCTAATCTACATAGATGGGGACAAAATCTTCTGTCTTTGAACCCCATTTGCCTAGCTGCAGCACATCAGAGAACCTTGAATAAGGAAAATGATTGGAAACTGTTTGCATTAAGCCATATAAATAAAGCATATTTTATTCAAGCAAATTGTTATTGCCTTAGAAAACAACATAACATTTGCAACATAATTTCAATATGATACATGTTTGTGGATCCGTGTATATAATCGAAAAGAAATTGAAAAACATATATTATTACCTACGTAATGGGAGAATCTTTCAAGCTTTGGTACGTGGCTTGCGCGTGACAATCTTATACGTGGGATGATCTTTCGATCTCTAGTTTGTTTCAGACGATAATGAAAGACCACGATAAACAACAACCCAACAGAAAAGGCTACGATGATCTGTGTAAAACTGGGATTGACATCGTAATCTGAACAAGTTTGAGGTGAGTGAGGGCAGAAAATCATCGTAATTTTATTCACATTGCATGAGGAATTATTTTGATAAATAAACAGTAATACAAGTATTAAAAAAATTAACAAATCAACTACAAGATGCGCATGAGACTTGAGTTTTTTTCTTTTATTGAGTTTACCTTTCTGCATATCTCCCATAAATCAAAGACCTAGAGACCACAGGAGCTGCAATGAAAGAGAGTTTTGTGTCTTTTGACTTTGTCTTTTTCTGAAGATTTGATTCCGTAGTTGTTTGATGAAGTTCTTCATTTCTCTGGCCTTTGTCATTGGACATTAATAGTTATACAAAACATAACACACGTCTTTAAATATAATTTTATAAAAACTCATGAAATTATCCAAATTAAACTTTTATATAATAAGTTTCATTCATAATTCTACAAGTTTTAATAAATATTAATTAAAAACCAAAAAGAGTTCAAAATTGCCTTATTATCCTGTTCACGATTATATTTGTTTGGAATAAACTATATATCATATATTCCTTTCTTTTTTGTCATATTAAAAGGGCAACAGTATTTGAGTAGTTTAATTTTTATTTGAAATTTTATTTATGTAATATTTTAATAGTATCAAGTTATTTTAATATTTTAAAAATCTCAATTATTTTTATTTCAATACAAAATTTAACCCTAAATAATTTTGTTTAATGGATTTCATATATTTTTTTTCAACTTGTGCTTAGCTTTGTATAATTTAAAAGAAAATACACATGCAAATATACACGAACAGACACAAATTTTAAAGTAATATAAATTAATACATTTAACGTAAACAATTTGAGAACATGCTTATAAAGCACATTTTAAAATAATAAATAAATTAATATACTTAATGTCATTAATTTAAGTGAATTAATCATTTATTACTATAATTTTATCAGTACAAGAAAAAAAAGTCAAATAGTTTCTGAATTTAGTGATGCAGTTTTATCGGTTGCTAAGTCATAAAATGTTTGGTCACCTCGATGAATTAGTGACCACTTTATTTGCTATTGCTTTGTTTGAAAGGAAAAAAAAAATCATTATGTTTGTTAGTAAATAACACTGAAAACATTTTTGTTCCTGTCTAGCAACCAATTGTGATCTTGAAATTAATGCCAAGTTTAGCCAATAATTATTATGAATTTAATTATATAACAACCAAACATCTTTCAATAACTAAAAAGTATAAAAATAGTTTGTAAGATGGTGACCGATTATTTTTTTGTCATTAAATCTGAAAATCAATATACAATGAAAGGAAACAGAAAGTACTTTGTAGACTGACTATCCAAAATAACTAAATAAATTTATAAATGTGAGGTATTCGAGTGTGAGTTTAAGTTTCACATTGAGTAGGAATGAGAAAGTTGAACAACATATAAAAAAGAAGATCACAAATTCAATGTCTTAAGATTTTGAGTTGAAAGTAGTATCATTTCCTTTATCATTTTAAAGAAGTATGTTAATAATTTTTCTATTGTAATGTGATTAGCTTTTGCTAATTATGAAACTCTTTATAAAATTAAGTGATCATCACGAAGACAGTTCTTTTTTCGTATTCAAATTTAAGATTGTTAACATGAGTCTAAATTGAATTGATATGGCATTTCTCTCACGAAAATGGAAGAATGACAGATAGAATTTAATCTACCTTTCAAGAATCTGTATCACGAGTCGGAACAAAAATTCTACTGTTATTCTCAGCGCTGAAACTGGACATGCAGAATGGCCTTTTGCTATAAAATTTTGAGGTGTTTTTAGAGTTCAAGTAAAAACATTTGATTCAACTTTTAGTTTTCACTGAATTAATTTTCTGAAATTAAATTAAACTTAGTAACACAAAATTTGAATGAGAAAAAGGGGTATAATTAAGGTAGGCCTAATGAATGTTGGAGAGGCACGTGATGTTTCATGTGAGTGTCAGCTTTTCTGCTTCCAGATAAGGCTTTTCCCTCAAGTGTACGTTGCTATTATATGTAAAAGCAACTTGCTTCAGATTCAATCTGATTTTGTGACCACTGGAGCTTGCTTTTGGATAACCCTACAAACTTCTTATTTCCTTTTCATTTGTACCAGTCAGACTAGAGGAACGGATTGCATAATTATTTATCAGTTTTGAAGAACTTGTTTTTGTGAAGTTAAATATTTATATTAATAAGAGATAAATATTTTAAACCACTATATAATGATTGTCATATCATTTAGATACTTTTCAATGTGGGGAATAATGTGTTTAAAATGCTCCCACCAGCATCACCTTACATGAGGCTGCCTTTAATTAAACGGTAACTTTAATTATTTATTTATCTTTATATTATAAATTAAAATTCATAAGATAGAGAATGAATCACTCTTTCATTTAAGCGTTCTTAATATATATTTGTTTCTTTTCCATTTTGAAGACGCATATTGTCCATAATAACTACTTTTAAAATTCCCCTTTTTTAATTTTCTACTCTCTTTTATTTAAACTTTAAATAAAACTATTATATTTTATAAAAAACTGTCAATAGTAAAAAAATTACATTACAATTTAAATTATTTTTACAAATCTAAAGTATAATTTATATTTTAAAAATATTTACTTATTATAAATTTTAGCTATATAGTATAACTTAATATTAAAATATTTGACTTTTCTTATAAATTTTTAAGTATGAAAAAACATTAAATTATATTGTACTCATTTTTTAAACCTAACTGCTCCTATGAATAATTTTTTTTTGGATAACTATTTGGCAAAGAATTTTAGTATCATTCTTTTGCAAAAATATAATAAAAATAATATAAAGTAATATTACAGTATTAAACTTTAAAACATACAATTATTATTAAAAACAACTTGGTTATCGTATTGTTTTTTCCAAACGAAGTAAACTTTGAAATTAATCTCAATATTTTTAAAATTAAAAGCTTTGGGGACGCTCCCAATTGGTTTCGGGAACACAACCTTCCTTAAGATATGCAAACAATTTAATTTTTCAAATCCAATTTAAATTATTTAATATTTAAATTTATTTTAATGGATTTATTTCAAATTCAAATTTATATTTTTGAATTTTAAGTCTAATCTATTTAATTGGAGTTAAATTGAATTTATATTAGATATTTTTTAGAGTTTGAAATCTAAGTCAAGATGATCCTAGCTTAGTTTTATGAAATGTTAGACCTAACTTATATAAAGTCAAGGTAGATTTAGTCCAAATTATAAAAGGTTAGTTAAGGTTGAGTTCAAGACAAGTTAGACAGGGTCACACCAAAATTAAGTTAGATTAGTTCAAACTTATGTTAGGCTTGACCAAGCCAAACCCGAGTTAGGTTGGACGAGGCAGGTTGAACCCAATCTCAAGTCAAGTTGAACACATGTCAAGTTGGGTTATGTTAGACATAGGTCAGTCTTGACCAAGTTGGGTCAAAATCAAGTTAAATAATGTCAAAACCATGTCAAGTTGGACCCAAGTCAAGTTGGGTCAAGCTAAGCCCATATCACATTGAGTCACATCCACATAAGGTTGAGTTAGTCTGAGTTCATAACGAGTTAAGTAAGCTTGAGCCTAAGTGGGGTTGAGTCATTCCTAGTCCATTGAAAGCAAAATTAGCACAAGCCCACTTTAAGTCAAATCAATCTAGACTTAATTTTGGCTAAGTTAGTATGGGTCCATGTCAAGCCAAGTGGGGGTTGGCCAAGTCATGTCAAATTGTGGTCGAGGCCAGGTTAGCAAAGCCTACATCGAGCTAAAATTGATCAGGTCAGGCTAAATCAAGCAAAGCCTTAGTAAACTCGAATTAGGTTGATTCGGGTTGTGGCAAGGCTAGGTTGAGTTGGTTCGAGTCAAGTCAGTCTAAGTTATCTTAGGCTTAGATTGTGTTGAGTAGATCAGGTCCTTGTTAAGCAAAGTCAAGGTAGACCAAAGTTAGGTGAAGAACAAGGCGATTAATTCGGTGAGGCCTTAGTCAAGCCAAAACGAGTCAATTCCTAAGTTGGATGGGTTGGGAGCAACTCATGTTGAGTTGGCTTGAGTCCATATTAGTTGAGTCAGTTGGACCAAGTAAGTTTGAGTTAGCCCAAGCCCATAGCAAGTTGAGTTGATCGGCTTCCACATCAAATTGAGTTTGGTTGAGCCCATGCTCGACCAATATGAGTCATGTTAATTAGTGCATGAGTTGGCTCTAGTCGAAAGGGTCTAGGTTGTCTCGAGTTCGAGTGGAGCCAGGTTGGCCAAGTTTGGTCGATATCACATTTAGCAGACACGAATTGTGTTGGGCGGGGCTTCAGTTGGGCTAGGTTGAAAGGGGTCCAGGTAGAGCTAAGTTTACTAGGACAAGGTTGCGCCTAGTTTGGCCAGTTCCAATTTTGGCTGATTCGGTTGAGCCCTGGTTTCAAGTTGGGTCTACATTGGGCCATGTTGTGTAGTGTTTACGTCTGATCGAGTTAGGTTGAAATCAACCCCAACCTAAACTAAGGAAGGTTGGGTTTGGCCAAAGTAATGTAAGGTCGGGTTGGGTTGTGTTGTGACCAAGTCAGACTAGGCCCAATCAAGTTAGATTGGATCAAGCCCATATTAGACCGAGTTAAGTTAAACTTAGATCCTTGAGTCAAGTTGAGCCTAAGTTAATCCGAGTCAGATTGACCCAACTCAAGTCGAGCTTGATTGGGCTAGGTTGAGCTGAAGTTTAAATAGGTCATGTTGAACCTAGACCATGTTCATATATTAAGCTAATTTTGACTAGTTAAATCTAACTCGAACCAATTTAAATCTAAACTTAAATCTAAGGTTTAATAAAAATTTTGATCGCAATAGTTGTCGCAATTACTCAATATTATTTCTTGGTTTTGATTTTATTTTTGTCTCAATATAATTTCTAGTTTTGTTAAATTGTCTCTATTAGATTGCTTTCATTAGATTGATGTTGACATTATTAAAAGATAATGATTTAACATATTTATATGAACACCACATAAAAAAAAATGAGGTCACGTCAATTTAAGTAAATTTTAGAATAAATAACGAAAGTTAGATATCTAAGAAATCGAATCACTTTTAGATATGTCAAATCATCATGCTCTTAAGACATTAATATAATGAAAAAGATTAAATTGAGTCATTTTAAGAAAATTAAAATCTTTGGTAAAAAAAAGTTGGGAGACAACATTGAGTGAATGTAATAAATATTGAATCAAAAAGTGGTATTAAACCTTTAAACAAGTTATACAATTTTAATTTAATTTAAATTAGAAAAATCGAATTAGATTTCTAAATTTTATATTCAAATTATTTTTATTAAATCTAAAGTAAATATAAATTAGATTTTCAAAAATGAAATCTATGATGATTGTAACATTCATAGGGTAGCTAGATTGCAAGGAAACTCCTGATAGTATCAAATTATTCCAAAATAATAACACTATATTTAAGAGAAACTGTTGTCCTGAATGAATTTTGAACCCATACAAATATAAACTGATTTTATATAAACAATTCTTTTTCTAACAGCTGTAAATCAAAGTCACTGATAACGCCATACCTGAGTAAGTAGGACATAAATCCAAGCAAGCATGCGATAATCACATTTGCCTTATATTCAGCAAGAGGCTTTGGAAGATAGAGAGAATAAGAGAAACAAAGAGTTCAATGATTACACACAAATTAAGGACGTGTCTTCGTCACTTGAGTATGCCTACCTGCTTGTGCTAGCTGATCCAATTCTCAACCAATCCAACATAGCTGGTTTGTCGCAATCCCAGTTCTTCATTTACTTTACTTGAGAATTTGTTCTACAATTGAACAAAGAGATTGATTAGCATGCATGCAGCTGAGGGGAATGAAGCCTGGTCCGAAATCACTCAGAAAAATTATGTAACGTGTTGTGTTTGAGATGGATTTGAATGAATGATCTCGAACCAGATCACATTCCCCTCAACTTTGATGAATGCATGATAAAGAGGTGAAGAGGGAGTGAAATTGGTAGAGGTTTTTACATGATCATGCCATGCATTATTTTACCGATGTCCTTTATATACGTAAATTTGAGAGCAGATTCTTTCCGGGGCCATGTGATGTGATTATTTGGAGTCCACTTTCCACACTCCTATTTCTTGCTTTCACGCGCACCACTTTCGTTAACAACAGCAGTTGTTTGCACAAAATTAAATGATTTTCTATTCCAACAAAGTTAAAACCTTCTCTCCAATATTCATTCATTTTTTCGTTTATCTGTTACGGAAAGAATTTTGTTACTGGTAGTCACATCCACCTTCAACCTTCTCTGTATTTAGATTTGAAAATATTTTAAGGTAATTTGACTTTACAAAGTAATATAAGTATTTTATAACAAAATATATGCTGCATAGGAAAGAAATTTTATCTTAAATTAAACTTAAATAATTTTTAATTTCAATTAAAAATAATAATTTAATTTTTTTTTCATGTTTTTAAATTTATGTGGCTTGTTTCATATTATCTTTTCAACTTAATTTTGATTGGACATTATCAATTTTATTAATATTAAGATATTATTAAAATGACTCTGTTTTAATCACTACAGTTATGTTTTTTTATTAATGTTGATCAGATTTATTTTTTTAGTCAAACTTTTAAGATTATCTTTTTTATTATTATAAACCACTGTTCCTATACTTTTTCGTTCAATATTAGATATGATTTACTCACTCAATGTCGAAAAATATTATTTTTTATATAAAATAAATTTATTTTATTAATATTTATCATGGTTATTATTTTGTTAATATCTTTGGCAATTATTTTTTATCATTAATATCAATGTTATTTTTTCAATAATTTATAAGAATTATTTTTTCTAATGCTAATTAAGAAAACTTTAGCTAACACTAAAAAAAATTTGAATTTTTTTTTCTAATGATATTCATCAAGTTATCGAAAAAAAAAAACTCCAATCAATAATGTCAAATAAATAAACTTAATTAATTTTAAATTAAATTATTATAATCAATATTAACAAAAAATAATCTTAATCAACATTAATCAAGAAAAAATTTCATCAATATCAATAAAAAAACCTTATGGGGCTTTAACTCCCAAAAAAATTATCATGATTGAGTAAAAAGATTCATTAATATTTATATTTTTAAATTATTAATAATTATTTGATATTTAAATAATATTTTTATTTGATGACAATTAAAATTAATTCAAATAAAATATAAAATTTAATAAATTTAAATTATTTTCTCCAAACATAATATTTAAAAATAAAATAATATAAAATAAGATCCATTTAAATTTAATATATCTAAATATTGTAAAGATTTCAGTTTTGCATTTAAGAGCTATTTCTGCTAGAATCAAGAATATTCACTATGAGGATTAGTTTTTCTTGTAGATTTTTCATATCTATAAAACTACAAACCAAGTAGATTATAAAGAATAAAGTTAATTATACCACCTGAACTAACTATCGACCTTGGAAACTACATTATTGAATAAAATACTACCTAATTTATTGGGTTTGATGGGATACCTCAGTTTAAAATTTAAATATATAACAATTGCTGATATTGGAAGTTAAGTATCATTCCATTAATTTAAATGCAATGCCTTGAGATTCTATATTTTTAAAGGTTTTGACCTTGGCTTTATTCTCCCCTCCCAAGTAAAGGAATTCACTTTTCCTTGCCACTAATGTGAATAGAAGATTGTGATGGTGATCCGTCATTAATGAACACATACATAGCACCAAATATGCCAATTTTGGAACACACAAGTTTAATAAATTAAGAAACGTTGGTTTAAAAGTATAAGCATTTTAAATATATAACAATTTAAAAAGAGTTTAAACTCAAACTTGTATATTTTTAAGTTGGTGGGAATGACAGTTTTAGAATTCTTGGACAGCATTGAAAACATATTTACGTATATAGGTCATTCATTTATGTCAAGAGAAAAAAATGGTGACAGATTATATAACATGAATAAAAAGATAACTAAAAACTAATAACGTTTTTTCGTTAAAATTCGGAATAATGGATATAATGAATAGTAGAATTTAGGGTTTAATATAATCTAATAGAAAAATGAGATATAAAAGATATAACCAATGTATGAAAAATGAGCTTGATATAACCTATCATCCCATTCATGTGGACACAGGTATTTCATGGTGGATTTTCACTGTCTAAGTTGGCTGTCAAAAACATAGTTATTGCATATGTGAAGAACATCTCCACAGTGTGGTAAGATAATGTGGCTCAAAAATGTTCACCACGTGAATGAATACACGAGTAAAGTTTTGATAGGAAATATTTGTGAGTCCAAAATGAGATTTTGTTGGTGATTGGAAGACGGGGGTGACAACAGTTGTCATTCATGCAATGCTTTGCAGAATAAAGCTTTCTTGATGCAATTACAAGAGCAATGGATAAATCTAACACCAAACTAGCCCAACAAAAGAGTTGGGGGAAGGAATCATGATCTCATTGCATGCATGATTAGAAATCACGTTGGGAACCTACCTAAAAGTGAAAACGCCCTTTGGTGTGGAAATTCATTTTCACATTTCAAGGATCTTCACCTCGAAAACTGTGATCCTATTAGTAAATTCTGTCAAAGGTGGCAATAATTGAAACTCTCCTAACAGAGAAATTCTTAACTTGTTAAATAGTTTTTCTTATTGTATGGGACAGTTCCCACATTATTACAGCATCTTTAACTCGGGAGTTCTTTATTTATTTTTCTTCCTTTGACTTGTAAACAGTGCAATCCAGTGTAAATAGTATGTCCGGTGAGTTATTTAGTGGTAAAATGAGATCTGCAACTTGTACTGCGAAAGAGAGATACATGGTAAATACCTATGATGTATTTAATTAAAATTAGAATTTTAAAAGAATTTAAAAGATCTTTTTATGAAAAAGTATTGTGATAATTTGATCAAGATTTTTAAACATTAAAAAACGCTCATGATATTCAACTATTACATTCTTTTAGTGGATAACAAAATTCTAATGATATTTAATTGGAATTTTATAAAATTAAAAATGAAACATTTGATATTAAAATATTATATACTGACTCATCACTACAAGAAAACAAGTAATTAGCTACCAAAAGATATGTGGGCTCTGTGACCTACAGAAGAAGTGTGGACCAAACCCCCTCTATCACGCAGAAACTCACGTATATGGGAAAAATAAATTTCAAATAAAAAATAAATTCAGTTTGCGTGGGCTAGACCCACGCAACCCGTAAAAAAATATAAAAGAAATAAAAGAGAACAAAGTGGTGAAAAAATATATGTGGGCTGGACGCACGAATAATGAAAAAAAATAAAAAAAATAGAATATGCGTGGGCTAGACCCACACAGAAAGCGAAAAAAATAAAAAAAATATGCATGAGCTAGACCCACGCATAATGCAAAAAAAAAAAATTAATTATAAAAATTTAATTGCAAGCAGCGTGGGCTAGACCCATGTAAAACGTAAAAGAAAATTAAAAAAAATTAAAACAAAATCAAGTGGGGGCCAGATCCACATACCAAAATATTATTTAGATGGTTAAGCATATTGAATTAATAAGTATAATAATAATCGTAATATAATAGAAAAATTCTTCTAGTTTGATGGTTAAGGGTTCTATCCAGGGGTTATGGGTTTGAGAAATTTTTTTAATTATGAACGTGTGGGCTTGGCTCCTGCAAGCTTCTTATTATAAGCGTGGGCCTGGCCACGTTTTACCGATTCAATAGCGTGAACTTTTGTATCTTTGCGTGTCCTTATAGTTTCCTATTTTTTATACTAGTTCACAATAGTCTTGCACTAGTCCCATTCAAAAGGGTGAGAAGTTTTCTAAGTCCCAATATCCTCAAAATGATTGTGAAATTGTATGAAACATATATAGTATAAATATATATATTTTTATATAAAAGTTGTATTGATCTTGTATCTTATTACAAAAAGAAGTAATGTAAATCTAATACATAAAACATTCAAGCAGAAATTATATATATATATATATATATATATATATATATATATATATATATATATATATATATTATAAAATTGAGCTCGCTTTTGGTTATTTCATATAAAGTTGGTAGTCCAATATACGAATAATGTTATAAATAGTGGAGAAAATTCCTTATGCTTTTGGTATTGGCAACCTCATGTGTCTGTTCAAGTTTGCATATGTTCTAATATTGCTTTTGTTGTTAATGTGCTTGGACGATACTTGAGCAATCTTGGTTTGCCTCATTGGCAAGTTGCAAAGCGAGTTATGAGGTATATACAAGGTATTAGAGATTAAATGTTGACTTATAGTAGGTCAAATTGCCTTGAAGTGAAAGCGTTTACAAATTCTGATTATGGTAGTTGCCCAGATGATTTCAAATCTACATCCAGGTGTATATTCATGTTGGCTGAAGGTGTTGTTTCTTAGAAGAGTGTTAAGCAAACACTTACAGGTACTTCAACTATGGAGATAGAGTATATAGCATGTTATGAGGCTACACATCAAGCAATTTGGTTGAAAAAATTTATTGTTGAGCTTGGCATTGTAAAGAGTAAGTCTAGGCTTCTTACTATATATTGTCATATCTCTATTGGGTGTGCTTCTCTAGTAATAATAACACTACAAAACGGTCAAAACATTTTGACACAAAATTCGTGTTTATTAGAAAGAAGATCCAGGAGTTTCAAACTAGAGTTGAGCTTATACCCACAGAACTTATGATCGCAAATCCTTTAACTAAAGGATTGACTTTTAAAGTCTTTGTAACCCATATGGGTATAATGAGGTCTTTTGATATATTGGTTTAGTGTGAGTTTTTTTTATGTATATGTACTTTCTTTTGGACCTCATTTATTATATAATCGTGTTTATTGAAATATTTGACAATAATTATTTATTGTTATGACAACAATTATCTTGTATTGCCATATTTTATTTATTATGACTTGCACAATTAATATTATTTATATTGTTTTGAATAATGGCATAATTTTGAGACATTTTGGACAGAGTCTCAAATGGTTATTGTGGTAAGATTATTTTAATCTCATATAACATATTGCGTGGATGATTAGGACATATAATTATATATTTTACATCTATATATAAGTCACCAAGGTGTTTCATTTGTATATGATATCATCATTCCTTTGGGCATGATTTTCTATAGTGATAAGATGTTTAAACATTTCATTTTGGATCTTTTGGTTGAATATGTTGTAATATTTTGGCATTTTATTGTGGCCACATGTTGTGAGTTGTTATGAACTAATTTTCAATGCTCGGATCTAATTTATGTTGTTTAAGTAGAAGAATGTTGGATTAATTATTTTATGGACATACATAAATTAGTAATTTGTCCAGATTAACTTATTTGCCAAAATATCATGTAATTATTTATTGGATTATATAAAATAATATTGTTTTATTGTGTGAATACACATTTAATTGAGTCAGCTGATAATATGTGAGATATACTCATTATTAATTAATAATAATTAAAAAAGTCTTTATTATTGTCTATAGTTAGTTATTTTTTCCTATCCTATGTAAGAATAAAAATACAGTTTTCTGTATACATTTTCTCATAGAGATTATTGATTCTGGAAGAGAAAAACCAAGAGAATAATGAATCGAAGCTCTTCTTCTATTTCAGCTTCAAATTCTTTTTATATCTTTATATAATCTCTTTACTATAATTTGATGTACTCATATGACATAATTAAACCAAATTGAAAACTTTAAATTTGTTAGTCTTTTAGTAGATGAGTCATACACAACAACCACACATGACCATTCCTATTTTTTTTGTTCAATGTCTACACTGATGGGTATGGAGCTTTCTTTGACTTTGTTGGAAATGATTGTGACTATTCACAATCTCGAAGGCAACGATTCCATTCATCTCAAACGTGCATTTGCATATCAGGCATGATAATATATGCATGTGCATTATAGTTGTATGATTTTTAGAATGCATGCTTGATTCCAACAAAAAAATCTTGAAACCTTGGAATGATAAGAATGAAGGAATCATGTTTCAACAATCTTTGGGGTTCGAGAAGCATGGTATAATGTTGCTTTGAACGGGCTATGCATGAGTGTTACAAGAAATTATTTATGTATACGTACACATTCATTATCTACCAAAAGGAACACAAACTTACATTGTGAAGAGTAATAGCTTGTAATAGCTTGAATCTTTCTGCTGGACAACCTTTGTAACTTCTTTTTTTTTTTTTCTGTAAGTGCACCACCCTTTCCACCTATTAGTTGTTGTTTACTAGTTTTTCCTTTTGGTATTCTCGTCTCCTTTCTTTTTGTCTTCTCAGTGTTAACTATATTCTTCCTTCTCATCCTCTCTTTTTCTTATTTTTCTTATTTTTTGTTTTTCTGTTCTCGTCACCTCTTATGTTCTAATGCCCTGTTGATGGAGAGTAAAAGAAAACGAGAATAAACAGTTGAGAAGAATTGAGATTCATGTAGATAGGGTATTGCGGAAGAGAGAAAAATGGGAAGGTAGGAGAGAGTTAGAGTATAAATTTATTTATTAATAAATTATATTTATTTAAACACAAGTCTATTTAAAACTACCGTTATTTATTTTGTTATATATTTTAATTTTTAAATTACAACATTTTATTAATATTTTTTGGAATTTTCTCAAATTAAATAAAAACATATATTCTCTATTTTTAAATTTTTAATCCCTTTTTTATATATATTTTTTAATTGTTTACTTTTTTCTGTTTTTGTTTGGTTAATTTAATTATTCTTTTATTTTATTTAATATTTTTAATCATTTAAATGAAATTGGATATCTATTAATATTTACAAAAATAATAAATGTTACAATTATTATAGAATTTCAGTTATAATTATTTATTATTTTTATAGTTACTTAACATTTATAAAATATTTATTTAATATTCTATTTTAAGACTTATATTATTTTTTTATATTTGATATCAAAGAAGATTGAATGTGTCATTTTGATTTTGATGTTGCATAATAAGATTATATCTTATTTTTTGTAATTTTTTTTATAATTTCTTTTATTAATATTTAAGATAATAAATGGGTAACATTTAAAAGTACAAGTCTATTTGTTACCTAATAAAATGGAGATGAGATATACAACATAGTCAACATCTCATATTTCAAAATTAATTTTGTTATTTAAATTGATAATTTCTTGTATTTCTTATCAGCCAAAATTCTTTATTATAATTATGAGTAGTCCTACTTTTTAGATGGTAGAAATGACTTTTTGGTCAAATTTGTGATAATTTTAAATTTAGTAATTCTTTAAGTAAAAGGTTGTATTTTTTTGAATTCCTATTTGAAATTGTAGAAATGGATTTTGTTAAGAAAATTAATGAAGTTGATGGTGCAAATTTGGATGTTGTGGTTGAGTAGTTGAAATCTATTTTATTCCTAGAGAGAAATAAAATACATTATTGAAGATTTTGATGGAGATGATGGATTTGAAATGAAAATTACAATGTTGTAATAAAGTGTACAAATGTGTAATAACGTGTACAAATGTGATGGTGAGGTTTATGAGAGCCTTTGTTTGTAACAAGTATCCAAAATATGAGAAAATTTGAAGATATTACTCACATAATTTATAAACATGTAAAAAGATTACAAACTCTTAAAGATAAATAAAATGGAGTCATATAATATGTATTATCAAACCATAATCGAACATTATTATTTACCTTTTAAACTTGTCAAATTTATAAAAATTATATAATGATTGATGTATCTCAATTCTAGTATAATTACTATTAACAAATATATACTACTAAAGTTGATGTGTTTAAAATTCATTCAAGAAAGAAAAACATGAGAAAATAATGTTTAAAAACTCAGATGTAAATTTTTTTTAATTTTTAATTTTTGTTATTATTTGTGGATTGCATACATGACCGAATGTTACATATGTTTCACTACTCATTTTATTAAATTTGGAAAGTAATGTTGTATACATTGAATTAAAATTAATTAATCATACTAAAATTATTAATGATGAAAACTATTGAAAGTTAAATTTTAAATCTTTGTTAAAATATTTTTTTCATATGTTAAAACATTTAAATTATAACATAAAATACTTAAATTCAATTTTTGCTAAAACAATTAATTAATCTAAACCTGTAAGTAGATTAGTGGTATTGATACTCAGAATCAAATATTAAACTAATCCAATGTAAATTAAATTAATTTACATGAAAATTCAAATGTGTTAAATGAATTCATATATTTAATTTGAGTTATAAAGTTATTTATATACAATTTAATTTAAATTAAAAAGAAATTCCTTCACCTTTCACAAAAATATCATGGAGTCCAGACACTAGGATCGCGTGACTCGGAACGAAAAAATATCTAATATAAATGCCACTTGTTTGCTCGGGCCTTAGCAGCTGTTTATCTTATTCTCGCTCGTCCCATTCTTGCAAAACCTAAATTCTCAGCGGCTCAGTATCCTTCTGCTTCTGCCCCTTCTCTTCTCTCACCAATCATGTAAGTTTATTTGAACTACTAATCTCAAGAACTTACAACCCTAATTTTTTTCACTATTACTCTCTATTTCGTCTCTCTTACTATCTTACTATCGGGTCTAGGGCTTTTATATAATTCTGTTCGATATCATTCCTTAGGACGCCGATTTGAAGTTTGTTTTTAATTTTTGAGACTTCGAATTTGTTCAATTGTTAAACATTATCTTTTTAGTTTGTTTTTAATTTTTGAGACTTAGAATTTGTTCAATTGTTAAACATTATCTTTCTGTGTTCATTCCGAAAGACGATTTTCTGTTTAGTTTTTGTGAATTCCAATTTCTATCGAATATGGCGCTGAAGTTTAATTATTCAAACTGAGTGGATTTATTTTTTTTGCAGAGAAGATATCTCATGGCCGAGCACGGTTTTGATGGACATGATGAAGGATATGTGCCCGAGGACCCTAATTTTACTCATAATCATTCTGATGAACATGATGTAGGGACTGTTATTGATAGCTCTGGATTTCCTCACCTGCTGCCTGATGAACATGATGCAGTCGATTTGGTGGAGGATGCCGACTTTCCTCAAAATCATTTTGATGAACATGAACATGATGTTGGAGGTTTGCCTGGGGACACAGATTCTCCTCAGCAGGAGCATGTTGAGGAAGAAGACCATGGCGCTGGAGATATGTCTGAGAATTTTGATTCTTCCCCGATACAGGGATCCGAGGATGTTTCCAAAGGAAATGAAGTAAAAAAGTGGCCGGGTTGGCCTGGAGAGAATGTCTTCAGGATGTTGGTTCCAGTGCAAAAGGTTGGCAGTATTATTGGCCGAAAGGGTGAGTTTATAAAGAAAATTACAGAAGAGACTAAGGCACGAATTAAAATTCTTGATGGCCCGCCTGGAATCTCAGAAAGAGCAGTAAGTTTCAATTTCTGGTTATTTCATGCAATGAAAGATGACCTTTCACATGTATGAATGTCTGGTTGAAGAATATCATATTTGTTTATTTTGTTGATAGTGGTATATTGAATACGAGTACAATTAACTGTTAATCAGAACTAGTGTGGCTATATTTATATTGTCAATTACGTAATACTCAGTGATTATGTTGTAGGAAGACATCTGTAATTGATTTGAGAACTAATTATGTGTCATGATAAAACATGTAAGATATTTACCATGAAGTAGTTTTATTTAAGAAAAAAACAATTGCAAACGGAGTGAAGCAAAAAGTATCAAGTGAAGCAAAATACAGAAAAAATAATGATCAAACTGGTTAAATATACACAAAAGAAAAAATATACACAAGAAAAGGAGATGTCTTTTGTCTCGGTAACAAAATGGATATGTGCAGGTTGTCAAGCAAATATGAGTGATCAAAGTGGCTTCAAATTGAAGTGTCAAAGTTCAAGTTGCAGAGAACAACAATGAGCATGTACAAGTGTCTCTGTTAACATTCAGAAATAGTTTGTGCAGACTTTGATGGCAAGAGGCTTTCACTGTACCTGGTAACTTCGGAACTCAGGTCGATTGGTGTCTTGCCACACTCCGTGAAACTATTTCCTTGAAGAACTCCTAAACTCAATAAAAATTAGATGAAGTCAGGACTCAGGAGATAATGTCATTAGGAGATAATGTCATTGACATTTGTAAATCTGAAATTTGTCTTGATACATCCATCATGACAGCTGCCTAGAATTGGAATTGGTTGCTAATCCATTGAAACATAGATTCACAGTGTCAAAGTAATTGGAAATGTAATTAAAACACGATGGTTTTTTTTGCTATTACTACAATTTTGATGAACAAATATGTTTTTGGAACATTGAGATGGATCAATTTAATTGTTTGCTTTAAAATTTGAAAATGAATATGTTTTTCATATTTTTGAGATCTCATAATATTGTATTTTGTGTTACTGAATTTTCTTTCCTTGATGTTTTTGATAGGTAATGGTTTCTGCAAAAGAAGAGCCAGATCGGCCCATACCACCTGCTGTTGATGGCTTGTTAAGGGTTCATAAGCAAGTTATCAATGTTGACCGTGACCTTGCAGATAGCGCATTGGCTGCTGGACGATCAGTTGTTACCAGGCTCCTAGTAGCAGATACTCAAGCAGGAAGCCTGATTGGGAAACAGGGGTCAACCATAAAATCCATTCAAGATGGCTCTGGTTGCACCATACGAGTTCTTGGATCAGGTTTGCTCACAGCTATATTATTTTAGGGTATTCTAGCTTGTGTTGGCAACCGGTTATTAATAAATATTGCTTTTAATTACTTTGCTCTTTAGGTCTTTCATTTGGGTCTTTTTAGACATATTATGCCAAGTTACATTCAATCTTAGTTATTGCATATCTTGTCACTAGATCTACCCATTACGGTTGCACTAGTTTTTGTACCAGCTATTCTTATTTATTTGAAGAGTTTGTTCCTGTCAAATGCTGTATTTTTTATTAGTTTTTTTCTTGATGAACAATTACACAAGAAAATTGATTTAGCCTGTTTTGAATTAAAAGTACTGGACTGTTCTTTTAAATCTTATTATTGTGTGCCTGAATATTGGGAATTTCTATCATGGAATAATATATAATTTATGCTTGAACAGAACACCTGCCAGTATTTGCTCTGCGAGATGATAGTATTGTTGAAATACAAGGGGATTCTACTGGTGTTCACAAGGCTATTGAACTTATTGCAGTTCATTTACGCAAGTTCTTGGTTGACCGCAGCATAGTTGGAGTTTTCGAGACACAGGCAAGTCCCCCTGTGTTAAATTATTTCTTCAAAAAAGTTAAACATACGAATTCAGAAGTGGCTTGTTCTTTCCTGCTCTTGGCTTTATTTAGTCAATGTTGAGGGTTTCAGCAATGTTACAATGTTCTTTATTGTATAAATTTCTTTGCATAAAATTGTCTGGGTAAATTTTTCCCTTCTTCCACACTTCAGATGCAAATGTCAGATGTTAGAGCTAACCAGAATGGACCACCACATCAAAGTTGGGCTCCTCCTCCTCAAGGGTTTCCTGCTCCTGGTGGTGGTGGTGGAGGCTCTGGTTTTGCACCTAATCAACAATATATGCCACCTACACATCACTATGACAGTTATTACCCACCCACTGAGTTGCCTCCCATGGATAAGCACCTTCATCAGGGGCCACCACCTACCTATGCAAGGGATGCTTCTGTTGGAATTCATTCATCAAGTGCACAACCACACCAATCTCTTGTAACTAAGGTGTTGTCTTTTGCCTAACTTGAGGATGCTGTAGAGAATATCATTCACTCTGGAAGCCCTTTAGTTTTATCACAAATGATGTAATTTTCTCTATACTGTGTAGGTCACGCAGCACATGCAAATTCCTCTTTCATATGCAGACGCTGTTATTGGAGCATCCGGCACTAATATCAGCTATATTCGTCGTGCTAGTGGAGCAAGTATTACAATTCAGGAAACAAGGGGTGTTCCAGGGGAGATGACCGTCGAGATGAGTGGAACTTCTTCTCAAATACAGGCAGCCCAACAACTGGTTCAGGTATTTGTTCACATCTTGTATTCTGCTTGTTACCTGCATCATTGTTGGCTAAGTGTTAAAACTCTATGGGGCACTCCTCGATTTTGTGGGCGCTGGTGCACCAGATGGCATGGGCTGCTGATTAGAATTTGAGTTATTAAATGATTTTAATTTGTACATACAATCCGTAGTCCTACAGGTGAAACTTTACAGGTGAAACTCCTTTTTAGTTGTGATGCTTTTTGAATCTAAAACAATAGAGTAATGGGGGCATCTGTATGCTGAATCCTCGGGGCATCTGTATGCTGAGTCCTCGTCCACAAAGAGTAAAAACTCCTGTCTTTATTGGACAATTCTTGCTATAAAATTTGTTAATTAATACAAATGCTGAAATCATTAGTTTCTCCAATCCCTTGTATAATATCTATGTGATTCCTGCCCATTAATTTCAAACTCAGAGACTGAAAATGACTGCAATTATCATTCATTTTTATAGCTTTTCTTACTACATTATTTTTTTCATTTTAATTGTAGTACTGACATTGAACATACAACTAATTAGAGCTTATCCTAGAAAGTTGCAGATTATGGTATTAAAAGTAGCAGTTACTGGGAAGGTGTTTGTTTATTGGTTTGATTTATCTGAAATGCTCACATATTCAATCTTCTGATGTAGAATTTCATGGCTGAAGCTGCAAATGCGACGCAGGATCCAATGGGTGGCTCAGTTAGCCAAGGTTACAGTGCCTATCCAACTAATGCTCCGGTTTACGCATCTCCCCCCTCTAGCACTGGTGCTCATACAGGCCACGTGCCTTCTGCAGATTATGGGCCCGTATATGGCACCAATTATGGGTATTGATATGCTTTCTTTTATTTTGCTTGAGGAGCTATGTGTAAACTGTAAACTTTAAGTTCAGTTATATTTACCATCGGGTATATTTTCTTGGTTATGCCGTCTAGATTTTTTTTTTTTCATTTTTTCTGGGTAGATGGTTATTATACTGTTAGTCCTCTTGTTTTTCTTGGGCCTTTCACATTGATTATTATTATAAATGAGTCGATATTTCTAACCTATGCACACCGATTTTATGGAGTATATTCACTGTGTACGAGTATGTTTTATTAGATATTTCTCTGAACTAATTTAATCTTATCAAAAAGTATTATAGATAATTAAGATTTATGTTAAAGGCTTTTTTTTTTCTTGCACATTCAACTGTATGTTTTTCTACGTAAGAGATTGTCATTCTTTTTCCTTACTGAGATTGGTTTTATTTGGGCGAAAATTACATAAATTATGTGAAGTTTTTTTTTTTTTTTTTTTTTATTTTTTTTTTTTTTTTTTTTTGAATTTCTTTTCGTATTGACACGTTTAGCTCAACTATTTTTCTTACAAAAGGCGATCCTCTATATTCATGTTTCAAACAAAAGAATGAAATAAAAGTATTTAGATATACTTATGATTTGTTCGTTATTGTAATTTGGTTAATGAATTTGATCAATAAATAGTTCCAGTTGCAAGAAATATTGGATGAAGTTTATAGCAAATGCCATACGTATCTAGGGAGATCTATCTCCATTTTGTTTCTTATCACTTTTTTTTTCTTTCGTTTAAGTAGGTTTTCTCTATAAAAGCGTGAATAGGGAATGCATTTTGTGTGAAAGATATTAACAAAAGTGTTTTTTTTTTTTTTTTAAATTGATATCCCATATAAGAGCTTGGGGGTAGTATGAGATGCACAGGAGAATTTTTAAGTGCATCGTTTTCCCATTTATTTTTTGACATTTGAAGTTGAGCCCTACAAAGACTAAAGTGCATGTCAATTGTTATCATAGTTTCTGGTATTCATGTGACGCCAATGAGGCTATGTCATCATTAAACATGTTAGTTTGATCTAACTCACTTCAACGATGGGCGAGGGCCTAAAAGTTCGTTGGATCAAAAGGTGGTTGAACGTTCTGTGTGGTTGACTATCTTCATTGGTCATGCTTTGTTGTTTTTTTTTTAAGGGTTTTGCTGGAATGAGTTCTGGGATTCTCCAGAAATTAGATCCTGGAAAAGGCTTCCAAATTTAAAAATGCGGTTTGGGGTGGGTGGATTGAATTCCAGATTTGGAATTGTGTAATAGTGGTTTTAAGTTACGGAAATGAATTTTGGAAGTCTGACAACAAAATATGCGGGTTACGGAGAATATATTATTGGAACTGAAAGTTGTCTTGCAAGAAGGTTTTTTTGAAGGTTTGATTGTTATTCTAGAAACTGAAGTATTTGTAGTCTTACCACCAACACCATGCGCAACCAACAATGAGACACAAAAACCCAGACACTTAAGGGTAATTTTGCCTTAGGACTGCCAGCTTTTGCCTAAAAAAGTTGACGAGTTCTTCCAGTAGCCTAATACTTTCTTCCTGTACCCTCATATAAAATATAAAATGACAGTTATGCCTTCAACTTTAAAAATACAAAGACCAAATTAGCTTTCACTCCTTGATTCTTATATCCGGTTCTCATATTCGAAATTCTTACTTCTATCCATTTTTACTACCGTTTGAAGCTCTTATGACGCTGCATCCATTGCCGTCTTCATTCACTTCACTCCATATCGGGCATAGATCTGTGTATTTGCATAGCTGCTGCGAAGAGAAGGCATCCGGTTTACAGATTCAGTATCTGTTCACATATTCAGCATCTGTTTGTTTCCATTCTTCCAAATCTTTGATTAATCCTTCAAACAAGCAATAAGTAAGTAATTTTTTGTGTTTATTAGCAATTAGTAAGTGATATTGCTGATTAGAGTAGTTGATTTAGGGTTTGGGGCGCTGTTGACGGCGAACGGAGGAATTTTCTCCGGTTCTCGTTTTGATTTGGAAATGAGAACCAGACGGCACCACCATCCGGTTCACATTGCGAAAAAATTGACAACCGGATGAGCATGCTATCCGGTTGTCATTTCAAAATAAAATGACAACCGGATGACATACTCATTCGGTTGTCAATTTTTTTGCAATGTGAACCGGATAGGGGTGCTAAGAGATAAAAAACAGAGCAAGGCCTTCTGGAGTCCAACCTCAACCATGGCTTCCCTTTCCCACTCCAATGCAGCAAACTGATAGGATGCAGACTTCTACAACTCCCTTCAAGGTTATCCCCTCCCAACTCATGTTGGTTATGCCTATGGTCCACACTCCTCAACTCCCCAGCTAAAACCAACATAAAAAGGAGGCAAAGACCCCAAGTTGGAGATCCTCTACTGCTTCTACATTGCCATCCACCCCATGTGCTTCTGCACTGCGTCGTCGATTCTGCCATAGCTGGAAACGTCGTTGTTGAGCTTGTCATCGTGAAGGTTGCAACGAAAAATGTAAAGAGAAGGAAGAATGATGCTTAATAATTGTGAAGGAAGAGTGGTGTTGGGTCACATAATTGAGGGTAGAGGGGGTGAAGGATAGTTTTAGGTTTTAAATTCAATTTTAGGGGTAAATTTGTCTTTTCATATATAGTATGGAGTTGAGGATGATATCATGGAGGTGTAGAAAGAAGCTCTCCACATTAGGTTGTGTCAAGCCAAGCTCAAGTTGGGTTAAGTTGGCCTAGTCAAACAGGTTCAAGTTTAGGCCAAGTTCGACCAAACTCAGGTCAAACAAAGTCGGGTTAGGCCCAGGTTAGGTTTAGTTAGACTCAAGGCATACAAGGTTGTCGAGTCGAGCCTAAGTCAAACTGGGTTGAGTTAGGCCCAAACATGTTGGATTGGGCCATATCCACCTCAGTTTAGGTTGGAACTAAATCAGGTTGAACTTGGTTGGGTTTGGTCTAAGCTAAGATGGGATTTCTAGTTGAGCCTAAGTCAGTTTTGGTTTGGCACGAGCAAGCCCCTGTTAGGCCGGTCGGGCCTATCATAGGTTAGGATGAGTGGGATAGAGTTGAGCTCAAGTCAAGCTTTGTTAGGTTGGGCTAAGCTTAAGTCGATCCAAGCTAAGGTCACACCGAGTTGGATCGAGTCATGGTCAAATCGAGTTGGCTCAAGCTAAGGTCAAAACTAAGATCAAGCCAAGTTGTGTCAGGCACATGTCAGGTTCAATCCAAGTCAACAAAGATCTAGTTAGGTTGGATCTAAGTTATGCAATGTTGGGCAGGTCGAACCAAGCCCAAATCAAATTAATTCGAGCCGAGCCGAACAAGTTAGATTGAACATCAACCTTGCAATTAAGTTGAAAATGATAAAAACTAATTTATAATTAATATAAAATTTTTAAAAATTAATTTGTAATTTAAAATATTTTAAAACTTATGTTATTTTAATCCTAATTTGCTTGATGTGGAGGCCTTTCGGTTTGGGTTTAATGTTTTGGAAAGTAAATAAAATAAGACTTATTTTACCAGTGTGTTGATATTGGTGGATCATCCATATATCAAATTGACTATTCTAATCAACATTGTCATTGTTATTAAGGTTAGAGGATGACTAAGAGTGTAGGATACGCATCTTAAGTTTGACTAGACCAATATGTAAGCAATAACACATGTAGGTTGGTGGGCCAAACTTGGTGATTTTATCTAACATGAATCAATTAATAACACATGTAGGTTGGTAGGCCAAACTTTCCTTCTAAGGTGGTGATGTTATCTAATATGGTTGAATCAATTAATAAGTCTTGCCGTTTGTATATTTTGCTCATAAAAGGAAACTCTGGTGTTGTTTATTAAGATTTAAATAATTATTTTGGATAATTAATCATATGATCCTCTTACCATGTTCTTTATCTCATATTTCATAGAGCCTAAAATGTAATTTGTTATTGTTGTCAATAAAAACAATGAATGCATAGTTAGATCAGAAAGCATTCGACTAGAACCCTCTCTTTTATTACAAAATGTGTTATATGTCCCGAAGGCTAATAGTCTTAATCTTTTTTAGCAAACTATTAAGAATATAAATTTTTCATTAACATGGGTACCCTTAAACCAACAAACTATGATAAATACTTATATATCCTTTCAAATATGGTTTCACAATAAAAGACTCGAACATCCTTTTGTTTAGTCTCTTTAAATATTTATTCCTTCTTTGTTTATAAAAGAATTTGTTAAGTCATTTAATTCTTCTATATGTATTTTTATATTTTAAAAATATTATCTGCCTTTTTATTATAGAAGAATAAAAAAAAGTTTTGATCATTCAAATACTTATTTTTATGGGAAAAAAATATTTTTTTATTTTTAAAATATAAAAAAATTATGAGGGAGAGTTGTCCCTCATTTTCCTACATGTTTCCAACATTGCAAACAAGTATTTAAGTTGCCAACTAAAAACTTACCGCAAGTACTTTCTAAGTATTCTTAAATATCCTATGATCTTATTTCAAAGATGATAATCCAAATATTCTTTCATTTAAGTTATTTTTAACTCTTAAAAGTACAAAAGTTTGATAAAAATAAGTCAATTTAAAAAGAATATATATTATAAGGATATGATAATGTTTTAATTAAGAAATAAAATTTTCTTTTAGACTTATTGTATTATACTTGACTGAGAGTCAATGTCCTTACTGTTAGACAAGATATAGTAGCTCCAGGTGCAGAGTAGCTATCTTTGTTTTTAAGACTAACAAACTCAATCAGTAACGGTCAATTTAGATTTTCAGACAGAAAGAATACAAGTGATGAAAGGTAAAGTCTAAATAAATAATAAATAACAATTCATAAATAATAAAAGATAGAATAAAATGTATGATTATTCTTGTGGGAAGATTTGTAGTTTTTGAACTATATAGGTCCTTTATAGATGCCATTTAGTTATGGTTTATTAGGTTATCTGTCCATTAGACTACACATATGTAATTTTTTTATAAGACTTAAAACACTTTTTCCTACTTCATATTAATTATTCTTATTAATAAAAAATATTTTTTAATAATTTATCGAAATAAAAAAATAGTATTCAACCTTCTATATTCTTTTTGAATGAACTTTTATTTTATAACTGGGCATGAAAATAATAATAAAAAGATCATTAAGACATTAAAATTAATTAAATATATAGTTATAAGAGTTAAAACATTTTTTATTTCATATTAATTTATTCTTTTTACAGATAAAAAATAGAATAAACAGAAATTTAAATGATTTGTGCGAATAAAAAATATTATTCAATTTTTTATATTTTTTTAAATGAACTTCTATTTTATAATTGGACATCAAAATGAAAAAGAAGATCATTAAGATACTTTTAAAATTAATTAAAATTGACTTATTAAGTTAGAGCAACACTATTACTAATTTAAAAAAGAATACTTTTATTATGTACAATTGATCTAAGAAAGTTAATATTCTTGATTAATTATAATTACGACAAGTTTAAAAAACTGATTTTCACGATTAATTTTATAGAAAGATATAAAAAGTCAACTTTCTTGATCACTTATCTTTTTTTTTTCATTATTTTGTGTCATAATCCCACTCATAAATTAAAATACCAAAATTGTTCATTCAACTTGCTTACATATAATTAAACTATAATAGTGTAACATCATAGATATTGTAATCTTTACTTAAATAAACATGAAACAATGCAAGAAATTCACATGCTGCATATATAAAGAAACATTGTCCAATGTTTCTAAGTATTAGTAATTTTTTTTCTTGAAATCCAGATTGTTGTTGATCATGTACAAAGTTCAAATAAATTATAAGTGAATATATAATTCTAAAGACAAAATATTAGCATATATATAACTTATATATGTATTCTCATTTTATAATTGATTGGGAGAAAAACTTCAAAAAATAATTTTTGGAAATCATCAATCCTGTTGTTTGGAGAAGTGATTCATTTGATAGGTGGTGTTGGGGGAATGAGAAGACCGAGACTTACTCAGTCCAATTTAATTATTGGGCCATGAAAGTGATTCCAGATATACGGAGTACGGAGAAATGGTTGTTTGAGCAATGTTTGAAGTCTTAAAGTGTCTGAAACAGCTAAGGTGTTTGATTGGTGTTGACCTTTTTCGGCAAGTTTACTGAGTCAAAAACAATATATATTTATAAAGTAAGGATGACCTTTTTCGACAAGTTTACTGAGTCAAAAGCAATATATATTTATAAAGTAAGGATGTCGATCCCATAGAGAACAATCTTGCTATTAAATCTCAAATTCACTGCTCACTAAGCAAATAAAAGTTTCAAGATGATTTGATTATAATTTGAATTGATAAACAATAAAGACAATTAAAGAATAAATAACAATTATAAAAAGAAGTGTTCAAGATCTAGAAAGACTCTGGGATTGAACTTCATCTATCTTCCTCATTTTTTATTTGATAATAAAATACAATATTAGTAACTACTCACTATTGATGCACATATAATAAACACTGATCCATCTACTATTTAATAAATTACCCATCATCATTAAGAACAGATGTTATAGCAATCAATACACTGAAACCTATCCTAATATTCAAATATATTGAGTATTTTGTATTTTCATCTAGGTCAGAAACTTAAAAGTACTTCTCAGTTAAATTCAAGAATCAAAATCAAGACGACTCTATTGATCACATAAAATCTAGCATTAAGTGCAAGATGAAAATACCAATGGAGTAGAAACTCAATATTATATTTAAAATCACCAAAATACGAATGAGTTCAAAAGATTACATTCAACCCCAAAGATGAAGAATTTAGCCATTACAAATCAATGAAAAGGAAGATTGCAAGAGAAGATGAGAATCTTGATTCTAGTCGTCTGCCTCCGTCCTCTAGGTCTTGATACCTCCCAAAACTCTAAAAATATCCTTTTAAACTTGGTTTTGGGTCTATGTTAAGTGACTTTTCTCTTAGACTTTTTTCTATTTTAAACTTTTTATTTCTTTTCTTCATAATTCTTTCAATCTATCATTTTCTTCATTCTTTTATACTACCTGAAATTTCACAATAATCTATGTCTTTTGTAAAACAAGGATGCTGAATTTATTCAACATATTATGTTATAATGTGAAGTTGCACAAAGACTATGGGTCAAGTGTGATAAGTGGACAAGATTGTTTTTGGTGACAAGTAACGATATAGCTAGTTACTTTCTCAACTTTTATCTTATTGGATTGAGTGTACAAGATAACTATGTGTGAAGAGGGATGTGGTTAACACCTACTAAGACTATTTGGATGCATAGGAATAAGGTCATCTTTAAGGGTGGTCAAGTGAATGAGGTAGAGATTTTTCTACAGGCACAATTGCAAGCTTGGAGTTAGGCAAGATTTGGAGGGCTTGGGTTCCAAAAAACTTTTGCAGAATGGTGTTTACACCCCTATTGACTGCCCCTGAGAGAGGTTAAATAATTAAGTAGGTCTTAAGCATTCAAGTTCTCACTACATACCATCTCATCCTCGGAGCTGCTTTCTCATTTTCTATTGCCCTTATTTTCGAAAGAAAATATACGCCAAAGTTAACATAGAGGGTGTTTTGTAAATTTTCACTTGCTCTTTTATGTGTTTTCTCATGCATTTGTGTACTTTCTAAAAAATTTTCTTCTTGTAATAAGGTTGAAACACCCCTAAAGTATTCTTATTTATATCATTCTTTGTTGTTAAAGGAAAATATAACATGACATAATATCCGTAGTTGTAACTTTCAAACTATATTTGATAGTACAATTATAATTTGAATTAAATTCGTAAGTATTAAACTAATAATTTAAATCATAATTTCATATTTTAATTTTAATTGTAGTCCAAGTTTCATTCTATAGACCAGCAGAAAACCCTAAAACCTTTGATATTCACTCATTGCACTAAAACTACAATATTTTTTGTTAAGAGCAAATATTGTCAATGATTCTTACAAATGGCTTATAACGTGAAATTATGTGTGTAACTATGTTTGTAACTTAATAAAGAAATTTGTATACTAACAAATGTAAGTATGAGGCTGTGAACACCCAATTTCGTCCGGATAAATAAATCCATTTCAAAAAATATATTTTTAATTAATTTTCAAAGAAAAATAAAAAAAGAATTATTTAATCAAACTTGAATTTTGTTAAAAAAAAATGTTTTTTTTGTCATTTTATTTTCAATCTTTTAAATAAAAATGTGTTTTTTGTCAATTAAGAAAAATAAAAAAAATTTGCTAACTTTATTGTTTATTTTTCCCTTATCTAAAAAAAAAATACAAAAAACATATATCTTTATTTTATTCCATTGATTTTATTTATCACTTTTTTAAAAAATATATATACATAGGTTTTGTTTTGATTTCATTTAAAAAAAAAAAGAGAGAAAAGAAAGTAAGAATGGAACTTATTCCTTGTACCCCCGTCTTCCCTTCTTCCATTTGCACCCATTGGGCTTATAAGCTAGTTCTACAGCACACTTTCTCAATGCACCCCTGCGTCTTACTTGTGCTACCCTGGGCCTCTTGGGCCAGATTCTTGCTTCCAC
>Ga0209700_103295_pt1 | contig 31197 bp, 8 predicted proteins | sample SiratroredBW_FD_187528 | JGI IMG/M metagenome (GOLD analysis project Ga0209700, IMG submission 187528) | Root nodule microbial communities of legume samples collected from California, USA - Siratro red BW (SPAdes) (version 2) | ecosystem: Host-associated > Plants > Roots > Nodule | place: USA...
GTATTTGTTGCATTATTTACTCCTAGTTTAGTGCCACTTAGTATGCAGTTGCAGTTAGTTTGTTTTTTAGAGTCTGTAGGGCAGTCTGTAAGACTTATATATAAGTCATTCTTTGCATTGAATAATACAATATTCTCTTGTGAGTTTACATATATCTAAAGAAACAACAGGTATATCTTCTCACTTCCTTTATATTTCTTTTTTATTTTCTTAATAAGAGCAAAAAAAATTCTCATATATATATATATATATATAAATGATTTCATCTATATCAAATAATTTTATATCATAATATAAATCACATCTTCTAGTATGTATTGGAGTGTAAATTCTCATAATAATACTGACTTTTAAAAAATAAGGTTCATTCCTTCTAATCCTTAACGACATATCAACTACTTTATCGTTACTTTTATAATATCTTTGGCTATTTATTGTCTTTGACTAATTTGTTTTACACAAGTGAGTGTGAGAGCTCTTTATAATAATAATATCAAATAAAAAATTATAAAAACTTTATGTAATATGAGAAGTGGTGTATTCAATTTTAAAACAAAAATCTTACAAAAGAAAATAAATAAAATGATCAAATTTGAAAAGAATAAAATGAATTAATTTATTAATTTAGTATATATGAAAAGAAAAGTTTAGAATATTTATGCTTCTTAATTTACCAAAAATACAGTGAAATTAATAACCACAAAGTGTTACACTAAACGCATCGGAAAAGTCTTGAAAGGAAGATATTTAATTACCAGGCATGCCACTAAACCAATCGAATACGGTATCGAACAATGCGCCAACACACATCTTCTTGCATCCCACAAAGTTCGATCCTTCCAATATAACATTCAGGCAAAATGCCTTTGAACGCCTTGTTAAATCTTGTGATCTCCAAAGGAACAGTCTCACATTGTTTCAATTTGTAAGCGTAGTGAGACTGTGTAAGAATGTGATTAGTTCTTTGAAACTTGAGTGAGAATGAATGAAAGTGCAGTCATGGAAATTGGAAATGCACCTTTGATCCTTTCTCCTAGTCAAAAGGAATGTTTTTGGGATTGCAGAAAACACAGTAACACAGAAAAGAATAAAAAAATAAAAATAAAAACTGGCAGAAAAGGAAGAGACATGTGTGGTCAGGTGGGCATAAAGAATTTGGAACTGCATGTCTTGCACACATGAATGATGAAGGGTATCTTTCTATCTATCAATTTTATCAATCTAATTTCATAATTCATATGTGAAAGAAAGAAACAAACACGGAAACAGAAACCCAGATGATGATGATGATGATGAATGATTCACAACTCACAACACAGCTCCTGAGTGCCCATTACGGCACAGCCTGTGAGATTTCCTTGACATGTTCTCTGAAGAAAGCGACAAGTTTGAGATAAGTCCAAGCACCCCATGTGGCTTCCTCCTTCCTTTTCATCAACTTTCTTTGTCTCCTCATTCACTCTGCTCTTTAGTTTACCCCTTCTTCTTCTTCCTCTTCTCACTCTCACTTAAAACCCACTTTTCTTGCAAAAACAACCTTCCCTTCTGAGTCTCGTTTTCAGCATGTGGGAGTCAGAGAGTGAGTCTGCTGCAGGGAGGGAATATGGGACTGGACTTCTCACTTCAACCAAGCACAGTGTCAAGACTGAGGGATTTCAGCAAAGAGGCAACTCTTGGTATGTTCAATGCAGTGTTGTTACAATTGTTTTCATCACTTGGCTGAAAATAAAGATCAAAATTTGTGATAAAATTGCTTTGGAAAACTGTTGAGAGTGTTGGTATATCCATTTCATGTTCACATGCAGGTATGTTTCAGCTGATATTCCAAGTGATCTTCTAGTTCAAATTGGAGAAGCAAACTTCCATTTGCACAAGGTAGCTATTATCTTGTTATAGAATAAATAAACAAACAGATAATTTTTTTCCTACCTGAGAGTTTTTTATTTTTCCTATGAAAAGTATGGCATTTTTTTTATAAAGAGGTGAGATGCTTCTGACTTGTACTGTGGTGAATTTCACAAACTGTTTCTGGTGCTTTGCTGTGACAGTATCCTTTGCTGTCTCGAAGTGGAAAGCTGAACAGAATCATATATGATTCTCGCGACCCTGATTTGAATAAGATAGTTATGGACGATCTTCCTGGAGGGCCAGAAGCTTTTGAACTTGCAGCCAAGTTTTGCTATGGAATTGCAATTGATTTAACAGCAGGCAATATCTCTGGCCTGAGATGCGCTGCAGAGTACCTTGAAATGACAGAGGACTTAGAAGAAGGCAATCTTATATTCAAGACAGAAGCCTTTCTTAGCTATGTGGTTTTGTCTTCATGGAGAGACTCCATAGTAGTGTTGAAAAGCTGTGAGAAGCTGTCGCCATGGGCAGAAAATCTACAAATTGTGAGAAGATGCAGTGAGTCCATAGCATGGAAAGCCTGTGCAAATCCAAAGGGAATAAGGTGGTCATACACTGGAAGAAGGCCACCGCAAGTTTCCAGCCCAAAATGGAATGACATGAAGGACTCAAGCCCTGGTAGGAATCAGCAGGTTCCCCCTGATTGGTGGTTTGAGGATGTTTCAATCCTTAGGATTGATCACTTTGTAAGAGTCATTACTGCTATTAAGGTAAAGGGCATGAGGTATGAGTTGATTGGTACTGGAATAATGCACTATGCAACTAAGTGGCTACCTGGTTTGATGAATGACACAGCAATCCTAGGAGATGAAGGGAGCAACAGTGGTAACAGTAGCTCCAGTAGTGGTGGTGGTGGTAGCTGGAAAGGTGGACTTCAAATGATTGTGTCTGGACCTAGAGATGAGACTTCAGCTCTTCAAGCTAAAGATCAAAGGATGATCATTGAGAGCCTCATCAGCATAATTCCCCCGCAGAAGGACAGTGTCTCATGCAGCTTTCTGCTTAGGCTACTGAGAATGGCAAACATGTTAAAGGTTGCACTTGCATTGATTACTGAATTGGAGAAAAGGGTGGGAATGCAATTTGAGCAAGCCACACTGGCGGATCTTCTAATCCCATGTTATAACAAAAATGATACTGTTTATGATGTAGATCTTGTTCAGAGGCTGCTAGAGCATTTTCTTGTTCAAGAGCAGACTGAAAGTTCAAGCCCAAGCAGACCACCCTTTCCTGATAAGCATGCCAGCAATAACATCAATGCCAAGACAAGAGTGGCAAGACTTGTGGACAGTTATCTTACTGAGGTTTCCAGAGATAGAAACCTTTCCCTCACAAAGTTTCAGGTTCTTGCAGAAGCTTTGCCTGAGTCAGCTAGGACCTCTGACGATGGACTCTACAGAGCAATTGATTCCTATCTTAAGGTAATTGATTCCTTCTCCAAGAGGAAAATAGAGAAAGTTTTCCTTTTTTGTAATTAACTAATGTATGATATATACATTGGTTTGGTAAAATGCATCTGGAAAATTAGTAGTACAAGTAAAAATGTTCAGTAGTTTAGATTCACATGTGCCTGTAGGTAGCATCTCCAATTACTCATGCACTTCTTATACTCTTGAACAAAATTAACAGGCACATCCGACTCTAACTGAGCATGAAAGAAAGCGGCTATGCCGTGTAATGGATTGTCAGAAACTCTCCATTGATGCTTGCATGCATGCTGCTCAAAATGAGAGGCTTCCATTGAGGGTAGTGGTGCAGGTTCTATTCTCTGAACAGGTGAAGATAAGCAATGCACTGTCCAACAGTTCTCTGAAAGAAGGTGTTGAGTCTCACTACCAGCCAATCATTCCAAACCGGAAAACACTTCTAGAAGGGACACCACAATCATTCCAAGAAGGCTGGGCAGGAGCTAAGAAAGACATCAACACACTCAAATTTGAGCTTGAGACTGTGAAAACCAAGTACTTGGAGCTTCAAAATGACATGGAAAATCTGCAGAAACAGTTTGATAAGTTGCTAAAGCAGAAGCACACATCAGCATGGACCAGTGGGTGGAAGAAACTAAGCAAACTCACAAAAATGACAAACGTGGAAAATCATGACATTTCACCTCAGCTTCCAACTTCAGACGAACAGAACAGAAAGACAACAACTAGAAAGTGGAGAAACTCAATATCCTGAGAGATCAGAGACTCTCAACTGCATTGGATTGGAACTTATACCTCTCATGCATCAATTTGTGTTCCAGACTTTATTCTCTTTTTTTTTTACCATATTTCATTCCTTTTTTTTTTCTTAGACAGCAAGAATTTGTGGCTTCTCTTGGTTTAATTCTTTTTCCCTTCTTTTATAGAAATCGCTATGAAATTCAAACTACATTGTAATTTGTCACCATATCCAATCATAGTTTTTCTTTCCAAGTTCTAGAGGCACTACTTAACTTTTCCACCTTTGCATTAAATTTCCTCCTAGAGTTTAAGAAAAACCACATCAAAACAACCGTCAACTTGCATTGCATTAAACCAATACAAATATTTAGGACTTCTAGAGACACTAATGTCACAAATTTACAATTAAACAGCAACAAATGTATCAGCCAAAAATATGATATACATACAGTACAGATATAAAACCATTGATTCATATTTTCGCAATTGTTCAAGCTTTTGAAATAGTTTGTTTATGGCAAACTTTTGGGGTATATTGGTTTATGACGCGCCTTAGAAAGTTAAACATGTTGGCCATAATGCAGAAACAAAAATGGGCCAGTTTCTTACTCAGTATGCACTGGATGTTACAGTTGGACAAAACCTTTTTCCTTTATCCAACTTTTATTTATTTATTAACTATTTATGTACAAGGCTATCATATCATAAAGCCATTTATGTAAGACTTCAAATATTATGCTTAAAGACCATTCTAACAAAAATTGTCTCTTTTAGATTTAAACCTCAATCATGCTCCTAAAGAATGACGATGACCTCATAACACTTGATTTTGCCCAAAGTGTGCATCAGACCAATAATTCTCTGGTCTTGTTTCAGGTCAAGGATATAATTTTTCTTGGTAAGCATTATGGAAAGGAGGATGATGAAAGATTAAAGCAAAGTAAAAGTATATATATGGAAGGATTTTTATGTGGTTGTTAAGAAATAGAGGAACACACATGACATAATCAATGTTTGGCCACTGTGTTCCTAATTTTAAACTGCTCTAACTTTTTGTTCTCAACTTCATGTGACATCATAGTCTGTAGTTAGTGCCAGTTTGAATTTTTGATTAACATTGTTTTTTTAAGTGAAATTTATGTTTAAAATTTGATTTTCTTTTTATTCTAAAAAATTAGTATATTTATCTAAGCAAAATTTATCTGAAATTACTTGAATTCTAAATCTAAGATTGTTTTCTTCATATAAAACCAAACACATCAATAATAAATAAGTTTAAAACCAAACGCTATTTTTTATGGTTTCCACAAAAAATGGTTACTCTTGACTTACAGAAGCAGAATAGAAAGAAATGAAAGCCGAAGAGATTTTACCCTTTAATTAACTAGTCACTCCAACCCTATTCAAGTACTTTTAAGAATTTAAGTAGATTATATTTTGTGTTGTATTTACATGATATTATTAATATTTAAAGTAAACAAATTATTTTTTATCCCTATTATATTTCATTTTTTTAAATATTCTTTGTTTTATAATTTAATAATAATATAAAATATTTGAAAGGATGCTAAGTTAAAAGAAATATGAATAGGTTTTCTATTACTGAGGACGTTAAGTTAAAGCTAAAGTTGTATAAGAAGAAAATAAATATCACATTAAAATAAAAAATCCTTGAAAAATGATAGACTAAGTGATAATGGTGCATGAAAATCTTTGTTCTTGTAATTATATCTTATAAGCACCATGATTAATGCTTTATTATGAGATGATAATAAAGGATTAATATAATTAAAAGCAAATAATATTAACAACAATAAGAAATATTTATAATAAAAATAAATTAATCTTCGAAAGTTAACTTCTATAATATTTTTCTTCTTTTTTCTTCCATTAAATCACTTTTTTTACTCTATTTTGTAATCTTTTATTCTTTTATTTCTCTATTTCTTCACTTTGTTAGAACACCATCAATTCTCCCAACTCTTTCCAATAAGTTCTAATGAGTGATTTTGATTAAGAAAATAGGTAAAAATGAGTGAAGATCGGATTAATATCAAAGAACAAAATCGTAAAACAACTACTCTTCTCAAATGCTTTTATTTTTTTATTTTTATTTCTCTTTGTTCAATTTTAACTTTTATTTTCTTGCTTATCTATTTTAATTCTGTTTGCTTATTTTTATTTTTTTAAAAGAATTCTCTTCTCAACCAAATACGCCCCAAGTAATACTTGTCCGTCAAAGTGTTTTTAAACAAAAATATTAATTGAAGAAAATGATTAGATGTGACAAGATGAATAATTGATGGCTATAATGTGACAAATCCTTACGCCTGGATAAGGATACATAAACAATAAATTAAGCTTTCGTTAAGATTAGATAGTGACATACGTAGTGGTTTTATGCTTTTAAATCATCTTCAAAAAATATTAATAATTATTCATATTTCCTTCTTATTTTATTACTACAATTTTTTTTTATTTTAATAATTTAGAGAGAGACTTTTAATCCGTGTTTTGGTGAAGGTGATCAAAATAAATGGATTAATGGTAAAGTATAAGCGATTCTTTAGTACAGAAGAATTGGCATAAAATATGCCTTTTATGTACAATATTTTTTTATAACTTTCGTTATTAATATAATATCAAACATTGGTGATTTTTGTAAAATATATTATTTTTATTTCAATTTTAATCATTTTCGGTAAATGAACGGTTAATTGTCACGTGAATTATTTGAAGTGAATAATTAAAGTGAAATAAAGTATTTATTTGATATATTTTTTATGTAATAAGTTTTGAAGATTTTTATTTCTATTACAACAATTATTTATATTTTTTATTTCTAAGTACCTTTAAAATTTGATGGTTTTTGGTACATTATCTTTTAGTGTATCCATGATTTTAATTCATTCTTTTTGCATTGTTTATATTCTGAAAGTATTTAGTAAAAGTATTTATTAAAATTAAACAAGTTCTAGAAACTAGAAATTGATAGAAATTACTATTCCTCATCTCTGAATTCGTTTTCTTAGTTTTGTATACAATAAAAAAGTAAATGCATAACATGTAATGTGACTGTGTTTGATCTGTTCAAATACTATTAAAGCATATGTAGAAAGAAGAAAAAAAGTTTGAAATCTCTTAGTTGAATGTCTCACAAAAAGAAACAATGAAAGTAGTATAAGGAGTTGAATATATTTTATGAGTTTAAGAAAAAAAAAAAAACTTTGAGAGACATATTTGGTCCATACCATTATTATCAAGGATTCGCATATTTCCTTTCTCGCATTCTCGCACGCATTTTTATCTTAAATAATCTCTAGCACTATTATATTTTTATTATTAACGTAACATCGTTTATACAAACATTGTTATTTGTATAAGTAATATTCCTTAAGACATAGATTATAATAAAAGATATTAAAAAAAACATTGGAAATATTAATAATGAAGTTAACGGCTGAATTTATAAAATAACTCTTAACATTATAATGAATTTTTGTGTGAATCTTTTTATGTGATATTATAAGACAAAATAAATAATTTACTTAAACAATAGTGTATTTAGATATTTTTCATTTTCTTCAATATCTCTTAAAGATATATTTTCTCATATCTCTTCACTGTTTCAAACTATTTTTATTTAAATATTCCCTTTCAAATTTATAATCGGTATCATAATCTTAATTACATGCAAATTAAAATCCCATTTTAGTTTGTGCATAATTGTATCACTCATCTGACTAACTGAGAACTAGGGTTTCTATAAACTAGTTGTGTTGTGAATATAGTAGTAACAGTGAGGATCAATTATTGCAGACATAGAATTAATTAGATATTAGCGATTTGTTGAAGAAGCAGTGATTGTGCAGTGTATTATTGTGGCCAAGAAGCCAAATTCTTCTTGATAATTGCTTGTTTTGTCTGCTAATAACAGACAAGGATTTGGATTTGTAAGTTCGATTAATCACAAACAGTTTCAACTTGATATACCACTCAAAACAAGTTCAATCATTCATAATCCTTGAACAAGTGCTTCTACTCAAAATTCAAATTCATTTCCTAACTAGATTAAGTTCTTTGCTGACACCATCAAATCATAGATTAATTTATCTAATCTTTTTATTTCATAAACTACAGAAATAACTTTTCTAATTACCATCAATTATATTTACTCACCATAGAATAAAAAATTAAGCATAAAATATTTTTAAATAAAAATACTTTTAATTTTTTTTTAATTAAAGAAAGATGTAGAAGGATTAGAGCTCTAAATCATGGATGTTGGAAAAATTTTTATTAAATATTTGTGAAACAGTGACTTAAAATTGCTAATACATCCATCGTATTAGTTTCTATTTTTAATTTTTTTAATTGCTAAAAAAAGGAGTGGAAAAAACTAGAGTGTTGGAATATGTTAGGTGTGAGAAAATATTTATTAGATATTTATGCGAAAATAATTTAAACTGATTATATATAAATTAAACTTTATAAAGTATGAGCAATACATACAACTTGTGTTTTTCAGTATTATAATATAAATAACATAAATAATAGATATATAATATATGGATTGATACAAGTATCACCCTGCATAAGACAACTTTATTCTTTCAATTTGTTCTCTTCTTAAAAGAGAAATAAAATAAGAAAATGGTGACACACATAGAATATATTTTCATAAGCTATTGATAGGATGTTTAAGTATATTTGATCACTTTGAATAAGAAGTGCGGAGGAAATTCTTTAAATATGTGTGTATGAGGTGAAGAGGAAATTCTTTAAATATGTGTTTATATTTGATATACTCAAAATATAACTTATTTTATAAACATATTATAAACAAGTTATTTTATTATAAGAGAAGCTTTAACAATTTAATAATATTTTATTATATTTCTAATATAATATTTATAATGACTTTATTATTAATATGATTATATATCATCAATTTAAGAGATAAGATTATTAAAATCGATAAAAGAATACATTTATAATTTATAATAAAGAGATTCATTTTAATTTATACTCACTTTTCCAATTCATTTGCATTCACTTACTAAATTAAGAGTCAAGTATCATTCAGAAGTGATATTTATTTGATTCTTGATTATTTTTTACTGGTGTTATCAACTCATATAAATCAAAGATCTCATCTTATTAACATCTTAACCAAAGACATTTTATTTCTTAAGCTATACAAGTTTATGATTTTACCGAGAATATTTTAAATTTATGAACCAACAATATGAACACGTCATCAATTGTCAACAATCTTAACCTTTACTTTTTAGATTACTCAACAAAATGACTAGGTCATCAATTATCAACATCACAACTTTTATTGAAGAAATGAAAAAAAAAAATATAACTTACACATGATGAGAGTGAAAAAAACATGAGAATTTTAACTTTGTAACGAGACATATTACAACTCAAAAATAGTAAATAATAAATATCTTACAACGATACAAAGATAAAAGACTTGAAGATATTTAGAAAATAACACCAGACTGAACTGATAACACTTTTAAGTTAATTTTAAAACATTGATCGAAACATATAAAAATAAGTGCAACAACAACAATTGATTTATTATATTACACACTTCCAACATTAGGCTCAATCACAGCATTACCAGGCTTTTGAGCTTAAGAAATTTATTCATTTACTGGTATCTAATATATTCAAAGTATAATTTAAATATTTTATAAATACCTTATTATAAATTAGTTATTATGAACACATTAATCTTATATAATAAAATCTCCTGAATACGAGGAGATTCACTTCAACCTGTACTCTCTCTTATAATTTATTTACATTACACTCTTATTTATTTACTTATTGACTTCAACTCTTTTAAAGATAAACTTTCATTCAATTCTTTCTTCATTTCTATTAAGATATCCAAGATATGACTTTATGTTTCTCTTATTTTTTTTAATTAATTTATATTATGTTTATATGTATGTTAGTTTGGTATGATAATAATAATATTATTATATAATAATTAGTTGTTTATCAAAATGGGAAATCCAGAATAATAAAACGACAGAAGAAAAAAAGAAAGAGAAGCATGAAGCTTGCGCTATGAAGAATACGAATGAGTTAACCTCTTGGTGGAAGTCATAAAAAATGATTGCGTAATACTAATGAGTCTCTTGGTAAACAATATGTAAAAGGAACAACTAGTTTTCCTGGAATCTATAATAATTACTTGAATCGAATGAAATGGTTCAAAAATCAGTACGACAATTCAACATTTATATAACAACTCTAGTACAAAGACATTCACAACTAGTTATAAAGTAAGATAAAATTGCTATATAACTATGAACTACTCTGCTAGCCTACATCATTTCATTCTCCTCTAGCTATGGAGGTTGCCACCGAAAAAAGAAGTCGTAAGAGCAGTATAACTGATCATGGAGGGACTTCTGGCTCAATTGGAACCAACAACCAAGCCAAAGTTACAATCTTTGCTTCAGTAAAACCCATAAAAGAAATATAAAACCCTTGCCCGACCCTTTGTTTCCTTAAAAGAATCATATTTAGATGCAAAGTTGCATGCAAAAAGACAGGAACAGGAAATTAGGAATCACATATTGATAGAAAATTATATTTACAAACATGATACAACATCAGCAAACTATGTCCATGATACACTCTAACTTGCACACACCACTTCCATAACCATTCACACTCCAATTATTCATACAATCACACCTGACAGCTTCATGATAACATCATCAAAAAGAGACATAGACCACCAATATGAATTCAAAGCAGAAACTAGAATTGCTTGTCATCATTCCGCACTCCATCAACATGTAAAACAAAGTAACCTTTACCACAAAATGCTATATCTCCAAACAAAGGGCCCCAGCAACTCATGATGAAACACTAGCCTCACTCTGCCAAACATCAGGAAACTTTCTTGTTACTTTAGAGTATATGCCAGCATGATATGCGTGCAACCTTGAAAGAGAGGACAAAAGCACGAACCCAAGAATCAAAAGGGAGGGTGGAGAGTGGGACCCCAGTTGCCTAATGCGCATGCATTCAATCACCAAGAGAGTGCAACACTTGAGAGAAAAAAAGTATCCTCATTTACAGCAAAGACCCCCACTACCATCTCCATCACTTCAATCTGTGACCTTTAATCCTCCGAAAAAAGCTACAGGATAATCATGTTGGTCAACAAATTGAAACCCCATATCCTGCATTCTTTTCCAACTGAACTGCCAAAGTGCAATACTATCTATTTCAACATCACTACCTTTATTTCCCAACCATATATGTACACCTCAAGAAAGAGGGTTAAGCAACACAAAATGAAAAAATTGCTAAGATAAAGAAATCAACCAACAAACTAAGAATTCAAAGAACTACATCTTTTCACCATGGATCTGTCCTCCAACCAACATACTATAACCTCAGTGGCTGTGATGTGATTGACTGACTGATTGACTGTGAGTACTACTTAGTGATATTGTACCCCAGGAGAACCAGTTTGGGACATCAAAATTTTCAAGTACTCAATGGTTCGATCAATGACTAACATTGGCTCCTTTCCTTTTGCACCAGGAATTAAATTCTCCAGAACTCTCAAAGATTCTCGGATCTTATCCTTTTTTAATTTGATATCACACACCACTGAATCATCTACTTTAGTTTTATCAGCAGAATATGTCCATCCACTAGAGTTCTTTGATTCAGCATCACTAACATAATCAAAGGTTTCATTTGGTTGTACCAAAGTAGGTTTGTCCGCACATGGGGACGATCCATTGTCATCACCATCAACTAACTTCAGCCTTTTCTTAGGCCAGTAAGAGCTAGCAACCTCCTCCTTCAAGTCTTCAAATTGTTCTTGTATGGCATAAGTCCTTTTAGTTGCCAAAGGAGATCGATCTGTACTTGTTACCTCATCACAATTATCCTCATCATATTCACTGCTTTCATCATCGGAGTAAAGCAATGCATTTATTTCTTCCGTATCTTCATGCTTTTCACTTTCTTCAATATCTGCATTCTCCTTAACAGACTCTTCCAGTAAACCGTAACTGGCAAGATGCTTTTGACCCATAATACTAGCCTGTTCCTCCCCATTTACATCATAACTTTGAGCAAACTTCGTAGCAGTAACAGTATGACTCTGGACAAGAGGGGCGACAGGAGCATAAAACAACCTTGTTTTATTATCGGAGCGGTCAAAGATAAGCAACCTCTTCTGCAAAGAAGGATTTGCATTTTGTAAAGCTCCTCCAAGATGCATTTGTTTCAGACTTGTGTCTACGTTGGGATACTTAAGGTATTCCTGCACTTCATTTGTTAGCTCAGTCTTCAGAATTCGGATAGAAGGAGCTGCAAGCCCATGAGGTAAGATGGAAGTGCTTGAGTTCAGATATGTTGGGAGACCGAATGAGCCAGGTTTAGGCAGCATACTTAAGTAATTCAAAGAAGGTGATTGCCAAGCCACATGGTGTGGGCAAGGCAAGGAGCTGTCAGCCTTAACCATCTAACAAAACAAATGACCTATAGGACAATAGAACCAATCAGCCAATGTTAAATATGAAACCCTTTCGGTTGAAAAGATGAAAAAACCAAATTGGAAAAAGTACCAGTAGATGTATGGTGCTCTTGTAAGAGATCTTTGATTACTTGCTGATTTTCTAAGGAACAAAAGGGAAAAAGGGAAACTACAAACTCCAGCTTAAAGAGAAAGAATTATGACTTAATCTACGTGACAGGCTTAAGCAAATGACGGAAGTACTCGGCCTGCAAAGAATCAGAAGATAGAATATGTCACTCATTGAGCTCATATTCATAAATCTAATAACTGATAAGAGAGGCTTTTTAATATTCAATGGTCATAATGTTCATGTCATAACCAAGGATGCAGTTAAAAAGAAAAATGAAAAAAACTGCAACTGGCAAACGCCAATCAGAAATATGTACTAACCTGACAAAAATGCAAAGGTTGAAAGCATGCTATCACTCTAACAATAATTGTTGCTTCACCGTTAATGCCGTACTCATGTTTCAATGCTCGGAATCTTGTTTGGCTCGCTGCTTGGCACACCATAACTTCTTTTGTTTCTCACCACAATACTCAATCAATCTAATGTTATTGTACACAGAGAAGAAAAGCCCGATAGAATATCACAATGAAGATAACCCAATCTAAACACAATCAGAATCAGCTAGAACTGTAGAATAACAAGAGATGAGAACATACTGAAAATACAAAATACAGAATGTTCCTTCACACTCTATTTTTTAGCCTATTCTATACTTATCAGAAGAAACGATCAAACAAATGGCTTCCATGGCAGTAGCTAAGCATAGAGATTGTTGCGAATAATAATCTACAGAATAACTTTACAATATAAGTTCAACTGTATAACTTGGCGGAACACATCAACAGAAAGACCCAACCAACGCATGCTGATTTTTCCTGTGTGGCTTTAGATATCAAGAATTACTTAGAGCTTCAGGCTGATATTATGCACTCAAAGAAACCAATATCCCTGAAACAAAATTACATCAGAGAATAAACATCATAAGTTCATTTTATCACGCATCATAAAAAGTGTTTTTTATAAACCAAATAGCCTAATATTATTACAGTCAAGCCTTAAATGAGAAAACATTGACCAATAACCAACATGACTATGGCCAGAGACATTGTAAAATCTACCTTAACCGTTCATTCATGCAAAATAAACCTATAGGACCTCATCCTTCTGTTAATTTTCTTGTCCAAATGGAAACATCCATAATAAGCGAAGATAAACAGAAATTCAACATAATCACCACATGCTGACTTGTTCTCAAGTACCATACAAGGACATGAAGCAAGCACACTTAGCCTAGTTGCAAAATCTGTCAACCGTATAGCTTTCTTCAACATAAAGGAGAGTAAAAAATAGAAAAAAAAAAAAATACTACAATCCTCAAATTTCCCAACAGCAGAAGCCTGTTAGTTAAACAGAGAAAGATCCAACAAAGAAAAGGCACAGACAGCTAATCTTATAAGATTTGACTTTGAAACCAAATTTCATTAAGGAGATCCTAATTCAACCAAAGACTTCAGCTTTTTACTCCCCACCCCTAACCCACCAACCATAGCAAATAATTCAGAAAACCCACAAAGGAAAAATAACAAGGAATCAACGTTTGGAATACTTACAGATGGATTGGAAGGAAAGGGAGTTCTAAATTGAGAAGAATGAGAGAGAGAAGAGAAAAGAGAAAAAGGGATGATTGAGAGTGAATGGGGAAGAGCAAGGAAGGTAGCATTCACTACGACAAGAAAATGTCCAAAGAGATACTGCTGAATGTGGAATCCACTGCTATATAGACAACCAAACGTGACTTTAGACTTAATTTCTTAGCGGTTGCTCGTTAGAGTCGTTAAACTAACAGTGAATTTTTTATTAATGAATATTATTGATGTATTTTTACAATAATTTATATATATTTTATTTTGATTCAAAACAATGTTGATTATTTTTATTTTGAAGGCATTGATTAATAAGACTTATCTCCTATTATATGCTTTTAAGTTATTTTATTTAATTTCTTCGAAAAAGATATCTATGAAGATGCCTTTAAAGAAGACATTCTTATATTGAGTTTTTAAACATAAAATAAGTTCATTTTTATCGATAAATTACAAGTATACCCTTTAACTACATTGATATATTTCATTTTCTTTGTTTTTACTATTTTTTTAAAATATGTATTTATTGATTAAACTCTAAATATTTGACTGAGGTGTGTTTCATCTTGATTACAATTTACAAATCACAAAGTGATATGTTAATGTGATTATATGATTAACTCGAAAATGACTGTCTTTAAAAAGACATTATAATACTGAAATTTTTTAATAATTTTACTAACATGACAATATATAATAAACAATTATTTACCCGTATAATATTAGTTGTACCTATTAAGATTCGAAATGGAGAACAACTTTGGATCTCTCAAAATGAATTTCTTTTGTACAACTTTGGAACTCTCAAAAGGTAATATTAGAATATATTTCTCAAAGGTAATATTAGAATATATTGGTGTAGCTACATCGTAACTTTCCTGAAATTTGGTAAAAGTAATAAATTAATTATTAATTTATTTGACTAATTTATAATTTGATTTAATTGACATAAAAATGTTGGAGAAACATTTTAAAATAATTTATTTTAAGAGTATCTAACTTATAAGTTATAAATTATTTTAATTAGTTTATAGTTTGTGATTTGTAGTTTATCTAAATTTTATTATTATTAGTCTTTTATTTTTAAGATTTTTTTATTATTCTTAATTTTATTTTATTTATTATTATTTATTTTAAGTTTATACACACAGTTAATTATTCTACTACTTTTAGTATTTTTTGGATTATTTTTAATTTATTATGTAATTTAGATTAAAGAATTGACATTACAAATTAAAATAACAATACGTAATAAAAAATAATAGAAAGTAGGTAAAGAGTCATATTTCGTTTTTAGTAAAATAAAAAAATAATATTAGTATAAAAATTTAATTTTATTAATTTTATTTCGAATCCGTTAATGTTCAGTAACTTGAAATTTCTTTTATCTTTAATAAGTAACATTAAGATACAATCAACAACCACTAATATTTTAACTTTACAAAGAAAAATAAGAGTGTAGAACGTTGCAAAGGGTTAATTTTAAATTTACAAAATCAAAAGATAGAAGGCTGCAATGGGTAGAAGATTGAATTTTAAAATATATCAATAGTTGCTCTATTAAATCGGCTATTTATTCCAAAAGTTGTAAGAAATAAATCCAGTATAATGTTAGTCTAAATTAAAATATAAAATTTTAAATTTCTTAAAAATAATAAAAATTAAATTTAAGTAATACTCATTAAATAAAGTGAATTGTTTAAATAGCTATATATATATATATATATATATATATATATATATATATATATATATATATTAAAATATAAATATATATAATAAAAATTTTATAAAAATATAAATATTTTTAAATATATAAAATTATATATATATATATATATATATATATATATATATATATTAAAACATAAATATAAATACTAAAAAGTTTATACGAATTTAATTATTTTAAAAGATATAAAATTATATATATAGTTAAAACACAAGTTTCATTTATATAATAATTGTGTAGTTATATCTTTTTATTTTATTCAATTATTAACTAATTTATGATATAGTTTACCAAATGCTTCTAATTAGAAAGAAAAGAAAAAAACTACAAAACTCATAAAATCAAAGGAGATTTGTTAAAGCAGACCCTCGCAATCATTTTATTTGAATCCTAACTTTATATAAATAAATAATTTTAAACTTTTACTTTTAATAATATAATTGTATTAAAAGTATAGAGGAACAGTTTAACATCAATTATAATCATGCCTAATTAGATTATGAGTACTAAAATATCGAAGGCATATAGTCTAAAAAATCTAAGTTAGTATTTGTTAACCATACTTGTCTTACCTCAATCAAGAATTTCAAAATTATGTCCAATGCAAATATTCTTTCACAAAGTTTTCAAATTTGACAGAACTCAATAGCAGATACTCAAATTTCACAAAGTTTCTTGTTGATCCTAGAAAATTTAACAATAATTTGGTTTTTCACCATGTAAGTTGGACCAAGTTATCATATTTCTGACCAATAGGACCTTAAAAGAATAGTTAGGTTAAAAAGATTAGTGATAATGAGAAGCGTGAACATGCTTACAACACGGATGAATAGTTATGACTAGAATGGCAATGACGACAATAGCATTGGTGAAGAGCTCGTAAGACACATAAACACTAAACATGCATTATTCACTAATTAAATAATTAAGCCATTGCTTACCACATACCAACCTAATTTAAAGGGCCCCATAGCCCCCACCAAAGTCAGCACAGTATATTGGATGAATCATTCAGGAGCATGACAATTAAAAAAATTAACAATAATAATAATAGAACAAGAGAATTACACAAATGCAAAAACAATCAAGTGCAATCCCAATTTTTCCCACTAACAAAAATAATCCAATCTAATATATTACACCCGTGCGTTTGATGAAAGCAAGAGAAACCCCCAAAATTTTAAAGGGCCCATCAATACCTCATTGTTTAAAGTAAATTTAGATTGATCTCTTAAATAAAAGTTTAAGATTTTAACTTGTGATAATACAATGTCATTAAAAGAGTATCGAAGAGTCTCCATTGACAAATAAATATGGTTAAAATAAAATATATATACAAATAGGTAGAATTCTCATTTTTTATAAATAAATTTTATAAAATTGAGTTTGGTCATAATTCATGTTTGAAAATAATATCAAAATGTATCTTAATGAAATCTATTATATCCTCTGCCCTATTGCTTTTCTCATGAATATTTAGACTAACACTTTTAATAAAATATATAATAAGTTACATTACAACTAAACTCACATTTTAAGAAAAAATAAACTTGTCAACCTAATTGTTTAACATTTTTTACAAATAGTAGTGATTAATAAGGTGATGAAATGAATATAATGTCTCACAATAATTTGGTATGATTGAATAAATTATATAGATGGTGGTGGTAGAGGTTTGGAAGGTGGAGGGAATGAGCAGCAAATACCTAAAATCATATAATGAGGTCTAGTGTTTGGGTTACATCTACCCCAAAGTGTGGTTTGATTTGGGAGAGTGGATGCTGGAATTAAGGGATTCCTTTTATCCTTTATCTCAATACTCACCAAACAACATCCTTCCAATTGATTGGTTTCTACTTTTGTTCTTCGTAAAGCCACAAAAGCATTGCCTTTATGCTTAGCTTTTTTCTCTGCAAATGGTGTGTGCCGTGAGCTTTATCAGGAGCATCAATGGCTGTGGTTTTGTGAGCAAAGTGAAGTCTCCAACATTCTTACACTATCATTGTTGTGCTCAAGTGTTATGCCTCAACACAATTGTGGATGTAACAGGTTTCAGATTATTGGTCTTGGTGAGAAGAGTTAATGTATATTAAAGTTTGAATATATATGTATATACAAATAAAAGTGTTCACATGTAACACAATATCTACCTTCTTTGAGATGGGTTTAATCTCTCTGCGGAATGCTTTATGAGAATATAATTGTCCCTTTTTCACTGTATGTAAGTGAGACTCTAATAATAGTCATGTGGATGTGGGTAATAATAGATATATGTTTAGAAAGATGATTGAAATGAGTTAAAAAAATAAAATAACTTTAAAATATACTTTATCTCCAATTCTATTATATATAGATAGATTTTGGAAATATTATTAATCTTTATCAGCTTAATCTTTATTATGAGTAAAATTAAGTTATTAAATCATAAATTTTATATATTTATTGTAGAATTTTATTTCAAATTCGGGGTAAATAAGTTAATTTTTTTGTATAGATTGATTTAAATCGGATTACATCGAGTTAAATGGTTTAACTTCTAATCCATCAACCTATTATGATTAGTAATTAGATGGTTTTTACAATCCACAACAATATAAAAACAGTTATATATTATTTTATACATTTTTAAAATTTATTTAATTAATTAATTGTTTATGTTTATTTATTTTCCATTTATCCATTTAATTAACTATCTAAGTGTTGTTTATAATTTCTAGATGATATAATTTTTTTGATGAGAAATAAAAAAGATGTCAAAAAAATTGAGTGGGCTGAAGCAAACACAAAAGGTAACGGAATAAAAAAAAAAGGAATATCTTGCTTTTTATTGCGGTTATATCACAAAGATTATTTTCGTTTATTTCTCCTACATCAAATATAATTTTTCCTGTATTATGCAAATGTTAGTTATATTGATTAACCAATATTTGAACCTATACATTAAATTATATTCGTTTCTAAGAAATGAAATGACATATACACTTTTTTATTCTCTATTTTTTTTCAATTCATATTTTATAACTGATCTAAATTTTAAATTAAACGTTTTATTGCCCTGGTACTTGCTAGCTATCTATTGAAGAAATAAACATAAACATAAGATAAATAGGTCACGTCACTTCAATTTGTCTAACTCTCTTTTTAAAAGAGATGAAAACACCTAATGTCCCCCTGATTTGAATCAAGAAAAATAATTAAGATAAAATGTGGAAGGCATTGAAAAGAGATGTGATCATTAAGCAAATTCATGATTGTTATCCTTAATCATCATTGCATTGTTGCCACATGTCTATTACCTTCTTTCACCATAAATTTTGGAGGTCTCACGTTTGACAATTTGAAATCTTCTAAAGATGAATGATTAAGTTGAAAATTTGGTCATGGGGGACAATTAGTCTCTAACTGGTTTTCTCTTCGTGTTATTAGTTATTTTCTTATATTTTTCTCAAAATGTTAATAGTTTATTCTTCTAATACTTGTGCTTAAGAATTATATTTATTCAATAAAATAAAATAAAAAGTAAAAGGTGAAACTGTTTTATTTATATCAAAAGAAAAAGAGAATAAAAGAAATAAATGAATTTTTTTTATAAACTAACCATAAATGAGATTCATTGAATTTTAATTTTTTTGGGATTTTTTTACTGAACAAAACTATTTTGGTTGATACATACTTTGGTCTAGCTTCCTCTTTATTCTTTAAACGGGTAATATTAGTATTTTTTTTGTTAATAAGCTTACAATTGCAATATGAAATAAAAGAAGATTATCACTTTCTTCTATTACAAAATAAATAAATATAAAAAAATTGGAATATCTTAATCTTTATAAAGAAAGTTATAGTTGTTCTAAAGAAAAAAAATCAAATACTATTCAACCAAAAAAAAAATCCTTCTAATGTACTTTTTAATTTATGTGGGTACAACAATTTCTTTTCAACTATACTACAGTTATCAAGAAAAATCATCCTGATATAAAAGTCTCATTTTAAAGTTGATTTTATAAAGTTAAGTTAAATATAAACTCACTTGTAAAAATAATATTAGAGTCTATTCTAATAAAATTTTTGAGCCTATTTCATTATATGTTATTAAACTTCTATTAGATCAGTCATAAATATTTAATCTCACGCTCAAAAAGTTAGTTCTTCAGTGTGAGGTGTGTGGAAATCTCACATGGACTAGAGATAAAACTAAATTATAATATATAAATGAGGTACATATCTCACCTTTACATCACATGCCAATTTTTTGGGTGAAGTTTGAAATCCTTATAAGATATTATATTAGACGAAACTTTGTCCAATCTTAAAATTTTCTTTCTATACAATTTAGTTAATTTTTCCAATGATTTCCTAATGTTAATAGGCAAGAAGTGAGAAGATTTTGTTAGTCTATCCTTAATGATCTATGTGAAATTAAATATATGTATTTTTCGTGGTAAATCAATTATAAAATATGATTATATTGTCTAATTTTAATTCAACCATATAAGGATTGTAGCATTTTTGTTGGCTTTTGGTTTTTTATCTTAGCTTTTGAATTATGCTACTTTCTTATTTATTTTGGACCACCATAATACTTTCTTAAGATCTTCTTAAATTTTTGTTGCATCTGGATGCTTAATCAATTTGATTTTATATGCATCTTATAAGATTATCTTTTTAATTTCTAAAGTATTAAATATACATATCATTAAATCTCAAAACTCATTCCTTATTTATGTCAAACTTTTTTCAATATTTTTGTTCTTACTATCTTTTCTTTTCAATGAATTCATCAATTATCTCAATCTCACATATTTATCTTTGTGGGTAACTATTAATTTGAATTGAGGTTAATTTCGTTTTATTATAACTTAGTATATGATAATTTTAGAATTTAAGGTTTAAGGTGTAGAGTTTAGAATTTATGATAAGTTTCAATATATGGATTAGACATCGTATCAATCAAACATGGCTTAGGATCAGTATTATTTTAACAAAACTTAACAAAATGGGTTTAAGCCCAAACCAATTGATAGAAATCTTTAATAACATGATTTTGAACAAAACTAACCAATTAAATAATAAAATCCTCAAGATGAATTAATTTATAAAAAACAAAATAAAAATGATTTATGTGATTAAAATGATTTGACTCGCTTTGGATTATCTTAAATGAGTATAGACCATGCAATTAGAATTTAAAAACTTAAGAACAAATCATTTACACTAGAAAGAATAGAAAACATTATCAACAACAATTCATGGTACGAAAAAGAAATTGAAAACAAACAAATACAAGTTACTAGAATCTTACTATTAGACACAAATTTAACCAACTAATTATATTAGTGTGAATATTTGATTTTTGGAACAAAAGAGATATAAAAGAAAAAAAAAAAGATAAAAACATACCCTTTTATAGGAGAGGTAAGTGTTAATGACAATTACCACTTAAATTTGGAAAACTCAATATTTGAATTTTACTTCATAAAATATTTGAAATATTTTTGCACTCACCAGTTAAATAAATGAGTTTTACCAAAATTTTTAAAAATATATAAATTTATATCTTTTTAATTAATATTTACTTATTTAAATCTTCAAAATGAAATTTCTATCTACAAATTACATGTTAATATTTATTTGTTAACCGCAAATTTATATTTTAAATTAATTTAAAAATATTTATATTTAAAATAAGAAAAGAAAACTAATAAATAATACACGTCACCATTTGAATACCATTAAAAAATTAAATAAAATGATATTAAAGACATCTCATCAAACAAGAATCACCGTAAATAACAAAATAATTAAACAAGGTTAGTAATATTCCACAAAATAATTATAATTATAAATAACATGAAATAATTAAACAAAATAAAATTTTAAGCAACTATAATTATAAATAAATATAATATATTAAAAATATAAATATTTCATTCCTCTATTTGAATAATTACTGTATACTTAAAAAAAAAACAAAAACAAAAACAAAAACTTGATACTTCAAATTTTGTTACCCACTTCTCTAGTACACTTTTATGCACTCTACTCCTGAGTTTCTCAATTTGTGTTCCCCTCCATTTGGGTGGTATGTTATGTTGGTTTTCAATTTGGTTAATCTTAACTTTTGGCGTCCCTTCTGTTAAGAAAGTAAAAATATTAATATTTTAATTAGATTTGTATTATTTTTTTAACTTAAAATACCAAATATATATTATTATATTATTAAAATACTTGTCAACTGGTGTATGTTTTTTGGGTGGGTACGAAAGTATAGTTTGTCAATAACTTATCACACTTTACCTTCAAAACCTGAAGGTTGAGATAACTTACAAGGGAACACACATGACGCATGCAACGACACTTACGTACGTTTCCCTTTCTTAGGCCACAACTTTGCTTCAAGTAACCAAATTCACATTCAAATTATGTTATCACTTCTAGTGTTTTTAGCCTGCAAGATTAACCAATCTCACAACTATATACCAATGGAAAAGCTAAGCATCCCCATAATTGAATTGGTTATTCTAAACCAAGAACTACCTCTACCAAGGATCTATCATCTTTTCTCATTTCAACTTTCAATATGTCAGTTAGAGGCTCATCATGGATAACTCTGAAATTCAGAGGTGTTCTTGATGTAGTTCGTGCCACCAGATTCCAATCAAGCTATGTTGGATTACAGAGAAACAGACCAATTGTGTCAGCTGCTAGGCCTGAAAGGGTTCATTGGATGCATCCTAATCTGCAATTCTATTCAACCAATAGCAACAATACAAGTACTAACGCAAAAGGGTATACCCCACAACCCTTTATCTTCCGAAAATTCTAATCTTTCTGTTGAATATCACATGCTGAAATTTGTTTGTGACCTTCACTAGCAGAATAAAGGATGAGAAGGTTCAATCTGAACCTGCACCTGCACATGCTTCTAAAAGTTTTGCCTTCTCTTATTGGTATGACACTAAAATCCCTTGCTGCTGCTATTGATTAGAGGTTCCACAATCTTAAAATCTTTAAATAAATTTTTAACTTTAATTATCTATTGCTATTTTAGTCCATAAGGGTATGTGAATATTATCACTTTAGTAACATTTTTTTACTGATGTAATTGTTAATTTAAACTTTCAGATTTTTCTTGTCAATTTAAAGACTAATGCATGGAAATAATTATTTAATGTGCATTTCCTAAATGAACATGCAGGCTAAGATGGGTTTTGGGCATGCTACTTTCTCTCTTGCTACCCTTCTGGAAACCTTACTGGGAAAAACTACGGATAATAGAAGGTAGATGAATATCTTATGGAACACTCAATAAACAATCTAATTTCTTAAATTTTCCAAATTTACTTAGAAAATTGTTGGGAGACAAAATATGAATTCAGGAGAGGCAGAGTTTGTGATTGAAGAGGCTGATGCGGTGGCAAAAGTGGTAGAAAAAGTGGCAACCGTAGCAGAAAAAGTATCTGAAGATGTAGCAGAGATGCTTCCCGAGGATGGTAAACTAAGGAAAGCAACTTTGGTGGTAGAACATGCATCAAAAGAAGCAGCACATGATGCTCAGCTTACTCAACAATTCATACACAAGGTACTCATATACCGCTAATCACTGTTTAGTATTTAATACCTGAGATGTTTTACCACATGGCTTCACCAATTATTCAGATAATTGCTGATTACTTTTTCCTAAAACATAGGTTGAAGAACTCAAGAATGACCTGGATGATATAGAAGCCTTTGTTGAACCAGTAATTGACAAGATTGTGAAGATATAACCTCAGAAAAATGATGTCAAATTAATACTTTTTCTTGTAGTTATTGTCTTGTATTGATTTACTACAATATGTGCATGTTATGCTTTGTTGTTGACTATATATTTATGCTATTTGTAATTTGTTTATATCTTCATTTTATCATCATAAAAGTTAGAGTATAATGCACCCTCTCTCTTTGAGAAATGGTCTACATCATAAAAGTTAGAGTATAAACAGGCTTGTTAATAGTAGTGACTCTTTAAGCAAAAAGAATATTAGTAATGAATAAGTATCGTCATTTTCTTCAACTTTTTAAATCACCAACAACTAATTTTTAATATCATATCACCAACTTTTAGTGGATGAAAGCCTTTCAAATTTTACTATTCTTAATTTGATTTGTAGAAGTCTCAGAATATAGATTCATTTTCTCTCAAAATAGGGTATTTGACAAAAGCACAACACAACACAACACAAACAGATGAAGACTCAGTCAAATATATTGAAATTGACTTGGAACACATATTAGTTAAGTTTAATTTTATCTCAAAGCTGTTTAACTGATGGATTGGATTGCTTAAGCCTCCATTCACCCCCTAAAAAAAGTATTTCTATTGGCTTAGTAGTAAATTTGGTTATGTTGTCTAGATGGTATTACACTAAACTTTGAATTGATGTTTCTTAAAAGGTGTTTCAATTTTTTTCATAATTTTGATTGTTTCAGAAATCTAACATGTAAGTATGCAAGATTCTTCAGTCATATCATTATATATAGTTGAGTAATTAAGACTCTTTTAGTAGAAGATTGATAAAGTTGAGTTTTAGAATGTCTCAGTGGAAAAATGACAAGTAGCTCTTATTTTAATGGAAAGGAAGAAAGAGAGTGTTGGTTTGGTTGTGCTTGTTCCTTGAAGTTGGTAACAAAATGATTGTGATGGACACCACACATACATTAGTTATATATAATTGCTTTTTTCACGTTTCAGCCGTGTAAAAGCTACAATGTCAGTGCCACCATTAACACTCAACTTTCTCTTTTTCTTTCCTTCTTTTCATCTCATCTGATTTTACTACATATATATGCATACTTGAATCATCATGTTGATGTCTCTTCTCTTATTTGTTACCATCTTATGTTTCCCTCCTTCCTCAATGTAATATGCTAATAGTTGTATTCAGTCAATTTAATTTATTTGGCTTATGTTAATAAATAGATTCATACTTTCCTTGCATAAATAATTAAACTTTTTTGATTCAAATCTTTTGAGCTTTTGCATTTAAGTTACAATTTGTATTTGACTTATGTCGTTTTAGTAAATTATTTATGTGATGAATGAATGTTGAATGAGACTTTTTGACATTAATTATGCTATAGAGCTTATGCAAAAAATATATTTCACTTTTTTTCTTTCAAAATATTAACCTATAATTGATGTGGCACCACTTTCTATATAAGTAATGCTTATATTAGTCATAATTGATATAGAATATTTAAGATAATATAAGTAAAAAGTTTTTTTTTCCTATTAATAAAAGGAGTGAAGTAAAATAATTTAAGCAAAAATATACTAAAAATAAGCTATAATTTAATTTATGGAAATAATATATGTTTTACTTCAATTTATTGAAAACATATAATAAAAAGTTAATCCACGTGAAAATGAAATAACAAAATTACTCTTCATATATAATACTTTTATTCGTGTATGTGAAGCAATTATTAATGAATTAAATGATGTGTTTTTTAAGTCAAACGAGGAAAAAAGGACAAATAAAAAAAATACATACATATATTATGGGAAGAAAATATTTCATATAGAAAATATTCAGCACCACAGATCCGTGATAATGATAATAAAAATAATATTTGAAATAGTTTTCAAAAATAAAAAATAATTAAATAAAAACTAATAACAACATCCTGAAAGAGCCTTAACGTAATATGATCTGTTACAAAAATATTTCTTATGCCATTCTTGAGTTTTGCAAATAGCCGAGTAATTGTTAAGAAATTTGCTTCTATTTAGAGATCAAGTCGGGAGTTTAGAAATTTAATAGTTCCAATCAGTTAACGTGGTAACTTTTAACAAGCAAAACTTTCGATGTTGCCATTTGAGAGAGAGAACAGCAGGAAAATATATTGATTTGCACTGAATCAATGTTTGTTTCAAATATACTTGCAACAGTGCAATCAAAGTAATGCTCACAGGCTTTCAGTACAAAACCTATGTTTCAAACTTATTGTACACATACAAATAGTAAAACTCAGTTTAAATTTTGAATATATAGTGAAGTTAAATATGTTATGAAAGACCATGTTTTAAATATTTAATTTTGGTCCACTTCATAGCTATGTCCATCAATAATGATACATGGGCACATTCAAAATTAATGGAGACACTTTGTCATGTCCTTTGTCAGTAGTACATTCGCTTTAGACATGTGACCTTATCTTGGTTGTGTTTTCGACTGTAACCAACCGAACCAAAGCATCGTTTGTTTTCATTCAAATCTCTCCCAAGAGAAAACAAAAAAGTAAGGAAAACGAACCACGAAGTTCATTGCATATGATTCATCGCAACGGCCCCATTTCCACTTTAGATTTGATTCCTCACACAACCAAACCCTAAACCATCACTTTCTCACTCTTAGGTTTTGGATTCATGCCGCCATCTAAACCCAAATCTTATTAAATAAGCAATGGATTGTTAGGTTATGTTTAAAGAACTCTCGTAACTCATAACTCATAACCGTTGTAAACGAGTTCAAACACAACGGATTTCCTCTTTCTTCTTGTTCTTACAAGAACAAATGGAGCTACTTTCAATTTCAATTCTACCACTCTCATTTCTTTTCTTCCTTCAAACAATTACACATTGAGACAAACAAATTATTAATAGTAGCGGCATGAGAATGAGAAAAGTTAAGAGCAATAAAAGTGTATAAATAGTAAAGATCGTCGTCATAAATACAATACACGAATTAATCCAAAGAATGAACTCTCACACAGCAAAGAAAAAAAAAACAAAAATGAAGTACATTAGGAATTCGCGATCCGTGCGAATGCGCAACAACATAAAAAAAAAGATAAACTCCACGAAACTATCTCTACATAAACAAAGCCGCAGCGAGAGTCACGGCAGCAGCAGATCCGGCCAGGGTGAATCTGTTCAAAGCGGCGCCGTTTTGCGAGGGAGTCGGTGCTTCAGTCGGCGGAGCTGAGATTGCCGAAGGAGTGACGGAAGGAGCACCGGCTGGAGAGTCGGAGGGAGGCGACGGAGGAGAGGCGATGCCGTTCGGCGAAGGAGACGGACCGTTCACAGCCGGAGCAGGCGGAGACGATAACGGCGACTCGGCGGACGGAGAGAGCACCGGCGACGGAGAGCTACGTGGCGTGGCCACGGGAGTTCTCTTTGGAGAGAGAGCTGGCGACGACGCCGGAGACTGAGCCAGGGCGGAGGTGACTAACAATGCAGCAATTAGCGTGAGAACAACGGCGGAGTTAGCCATTGTAGAGAGAGAGAGAGCGTGATAAACGAAAGGTTTATGAAGGGTTAATTGAACTGTGTCAGAAAATATTTTGAAGAGTGAGAACGTGTGTGCAGTGAAGAGAAACAGAGGGTTGTAGGGTATTTATAGAAGCGAAATCGCGTTGAACTGAGTTGTTACCAGCCGTTGATGCGTTGAAATCATTATCGCGTTGAACACGCGGCACTTATTCCTTCTGCCAGTACACAAGGGAAACAATAATAGAAAATTCTTTTTTTTTGGATTTTTTTTCTATAGTTTTAATCAATAAAAAAACTATAAAAACTGCATTTGATTTACGAAATATATGAAATAAAAATTGAAAAAAAAAGTTTGAGTTGGGTTGCAGGGTAAAGCGGACACGACACGGCACGCGAGAGATTAAACGAGGGCAGGGAAGGTGCATATACAGCTGTCTTTGAATCAGGAGCGTACACGTGGTGAAAGTTGGAAGGATGAGATGAATCGGTGAGCGTTGGATGGAAGCTAGTTAAGGAAAGTGGTAACGGTCGAAAGAAGTAAAAGGAAGTGCACAAAATTTTCATGTGAATTTTGTAGTGCATAGTTTCCATAAAGTCGGAGTCGGTTGGGACCACCTCGTTTGTTATCGACAAGGTAAGGGTGTCTCTCTAGTTTCTTCTCAACGGAAACTCGGAGCAAACAAATTCTGGAACAACAAATCTATCTGTTAGCTGATGTTACAAAATCATATGAAGTCTTATCCTTTTATTTACATCAACGTCATATATACCAAGAGATGGAAGAGATCAGTTTTAAAATTTGTCCTTTTATACATATATATATATATATATATATATATATATATATATATATATATATATATTATGGTGATGTTTATGGTAAAACATTTGAAACTAAAAAGGTGGAGCAGCATGTTTGGTATATGCTAGGTTGGACCCTGTTGCAGAAATCATATATCAATACTCACAGTAGAGCGTGAAGCAACTCTTCATAAACTATTATGAAATTTGGAAAAGCTATCTTTTCTTTTTTCTTTTTTTTTGAAATGATGGTGTCCAACCGGATTATGTCAGCTTGGGTTGATCACCAAAACTAAAGATTATATATATACAAGACAGTTCAATTAGTAACTCCAATATTTTAGCTTCAATTTTTACATGTTTTATTACGCTAGATGAAGTTGAATAATGCATGAAAAACAAAGTTTCTTAGGTTTTCCACTGTCATTGCGAAATAATAAAAAGCAAATGTCTTTATAATGGATGAAGTTAGTGTCTTTTACGGTGAATCTTTTTAGTGGTAAGTTAATAAAGAATCCATATCTTGACACTCCCACTTAACAAACTCCCCCTTAAGAAAATTGTTGATTGGAAAAAAATTTAATAAATTCCAGGACGGAAAGGTTTTAAAAAATTGGAGGTATTTGTACAAATTTTTTTGAATTGGTTTTATGTTATTAGGGGTTTTTTTTGTTTAATAATTTCTTTTTAAATAATAACATATGCCAACTCACATTTTTAATAAATAAATATATATAAAAAAATTCCCTTATTCGTGATGTAGTAACGGTGATCGAGATTAGGTTGTTCCTTAATATAATGAAAGGAATAACCATAATGATACAGTGAAACCAGTTGATAATTAATAAAAGAAATCAATATTATGCAAAAACAAAAATGATATAAAATGTATAGAATCCTCTGTCACATTTATATAGTAACATCTTTAATCGATGTCACTTTAGAATTGTTATTTGAATGTCAAATCCTTATATATATATATATAATTATTTTATTATACATCACACGACTTTTTAAAAATTTACATCTTTCAAATTAAAATTATTATTTTTACGATCATGTCAATACAAATCCCATTTTATTTTATATTATCATAATTAGTATTATTTTAATTTAAATTAATTCATATTTTATAATGACATGTGTTTTTCTCTTTATTAGTGAACTATCTTTAAGCAATTCTATAAATGCTCTTCGAACTTTAAGATATGTTTGATCTATACTTAAACTTTTTAACGATAGAAAAATGCTATTAACTATAAATTTAAAGGAAATCTTATTTTATTTTAGGTTCTAATATATCGCATTGTCTTTAAAACAGTATTGATTAGAGATTGTGAAGTTTTTTACTGCTAAATCACACAAGAAGGCGAACAACCCCTTTCACCAGGACCCTATGGTAAAGTTAAGTTTGAATAAGCTTACAAGTCTATCAACATCACATGCAAAATCACACTTGTGAGAATTTAAATTCCATTTATAGGTAATGTTCATAGCAAGAGTGAAAAAACCAAAGGCGCCAATCCCTTTTATGCAGTTATCGTTTTCTCAAATTAGCTTAAAACAATAGAATGTACAAAACATCACCACATGGTTAAGGCTCATTTATGGTTTCCTACTGCACCTCTATGAGGTGTGTAAAAGATAAAATTGTCCTACCCTCGTGCTGCCACCACTCCCTTGCTATCGGTTACTCCTTTGTCCATGTGTTGTGTTGTGGCCTCATGCAAGAAACTTTAAAATTCTACGTCAGAAACATACTTTGAATCATGTTTATCCGGAAGCACTTTTCTAATGGAAGAAACGACTTCCAGTAATCTGAAAATTTCATATTTTAAGAATCGTTTTTTTTTAATAAAAAATGGTTTTCAGATTATATAATTTAAAATATAATATAACTTTCAAATTACACCATTTGAAACTCAAAATTGATTTTCAAATTAGTGTTGTTCTAATTATCGAATTGCCTAATCGGAAGAGAAGTTCAACACAAAGAGTAAAGTAAAATTTTTAATATTTCTGGGAGTTCCGAAAAAATATAAAGGTGCAAAAACAAATTCCCTATGGCCAACTAGTCCAGTCCATTGAACCATACTACCTACACCCTCATATTAAATGACAACTTTGTCCTTTCGAAAATAAATGGCGAAATGTGGGTAGTTGTGTGTTTCTTTGAAGCATCTGAAGCTTGACACCTCCATAAGTTTTAAAAATGTCAAAATTATCTCTGTAAAAATAACCAAAATAATCTTCTATTTTTTTTTTTAAATTACTGAACCGGATCATTTGTATATGTGAATCGGATGGCCCCCCATCTGGTTTACATTTTGGTTTTTTTCCAAAATGTAAACTGGATGAGGGGCATCCGGTTCATATGATGTTCATCTTCTCCGATACAGATTCACCGTCGATGACAATCCAATCATCAAATTAACTATCCTAATTATCAATACCACTCACAAATTGCTAATAAACATATTTTTTTTTTTTACTTTTCACTTGTTTAAAGCTTTAATTCAGATTGAAGCAAATACGCAGCTTCTCCTCCCAGATCTGTGATGCGAATGTTGCAGACTCTTACCCACACGCACAGATCACTTTTGTTGACGATGAAGGTGAAAAACATATACAATAACTGAACCGGATGCTATAGTAAAGCAATGAATCAGATACAAGCAAAGGAAGAATGAATCGGATAAGAGTGGTTAAGGAGGTTAATGGAGGTAGAGAGTATTTTAGTCTTTTACCATTTATCATTTAAGGACATGTTTGTATTTTTCATTGAACTATGAAGTTACAGGACGAGGGTATTGTAGTGGAGGAAGAATTCGTCCTGAAGCTTTGGAGTAGGTTGAAGGTGGTACTTGGTGTGCTTGGTGGTGGTGTTGATTGAGTTGCGCAGTGATTGTTGTAGTGATTTTAATGGGTGTTTGATTTTCATTTTGCAGGTTCTACAATCTGCTGACTTTCTATTGTATAATCCAAAATATTAGAAGTTAGATTTTTCTACTCCAAAACGTAGAATTCAAAGTAAAAAAAAAAATTGCATTTAAAATATATATATATATATATATATATATATATATATTTTTTTTATTTTTTT
>Ga0209700_103296_pt1 | contig 31180 bp, 15 predicted proteins | sample SiratroredBW_FD_187528 | JGI IMG/M metagenome (GOLD analysis project Ga0209700, IMG submission 187528) | Root nodule microbial communities of legume samples collected from California, USA - Siratro red BW (SPAdes) (version 2) | ecosystem: Host-associated > Plants > Roots > Nodule | place: USA...
ATATATATATATATATATATATATATGAAATCTTAAAATTACGGGGTTGATAGAATAAATAAGGCGGTGACGGCTTTCTATAAAAGGCTGGTACTCTTTAACCCTATTGTCACTCGCTCATCCACTAACTGCGACTCGCTCATCCCGTGGAGGTTTCGCTCTCTCAGTTTCTTTTCCCCAAATTGTTTTTCATCTAACAATTTACTTTGCAGACTCTCTCTCAACCCTATCTCTAACCCTAACACCCAACCTTCCAATCTTCCTTTCGATCCTTCATCTCGCAGGTATTTCCCTCTTCCAAAACCCTACAAATCTCTATCTAGGTTTTGCCCTAGCTCAATTTATCCTCTCGATTTGCATAATATTCCGTTTCAGGTTCTGATTTAATTGACTCTGATTCGCAGATAATGGGAGAAACCAAGGACGAAGCATACGAGGAAGAGCTTATTGACTACGAGGAGGAAGAAGACAAGGCTCCCGACTCCGTCGGAGCTAAAGTCAACGGCGAAGCTACCAAGAAGTAATTGCACGATTTCTTGAGTTAGGACATAATGAATCTACTATTGCCTTTTTTTTTTTTTTTGGTATTGATATCTTTTTTATTTTCTCTTGCAGGGGCTATGTTGGAATTCACAGTTCAGGATTCAGAGACTTTCTTCTGAAGCCAGAGCTTCTTCGGGCTATTGTGGACTCAGGATTTGAGCATCCTTCTGAAGGCAAACTATCGAACTATCTTTATCTTTCATTTACAGTTATTGTTGTTCTGTGTTGTGGCTGTGGCTGCAGTTATTGGGATGATTTTGGGGATTTTAGACTTGTAATGGTTATTATAGCTATTGTTATGAAAAATTGATCTGGCCTTTTCCTCTATCATGAACTTGTTTGACACCGTTTGTTTTTTCCTCACCATCTTCTTGAAATTTTGGATTTTTGGGTTTCAGTTTTGTACAGAATAGTTAAATACACTTACATACGTGTGTCTACTGCATCATCCTTATGTGTTTTTTTTGTTTCTTTTTTTCAGGTAATAATTGTATCACAATCTTGTTTTGGAGAACTAACTTGCTTTGGTAAAGCTATCAAATGATATTAAAAGCGTCAGAAAAGGTTTATTTTACTTACACTCGGTTCCTTCGGCCCTGTTTTATTTGCTTCATCATCAGTGCAACATGAGTGCATCCCTCAAGCAATTCTAGGAATGGATGTAATTTGCCAAGCGAAATCTGGAATGGGAAAGACTGCTGTCTTTGTTCTCTCGACTCTGCAGCAGATTGATCCCGTTCCTGGCCAAGTTTCTGCTCTTGTTCTGTGCCATACAAGAGAATTAGCATACCAGGTACTCATGGGCGACTTGATGCATCCAAATTGTCGAACATGGTATTCTAGTTGTATCCGATTTGAGATTTGCAACCTCTTTCATGCAGATATGCCATGAGTTTGAGAGGTTCAGTACCTATTTACCCGATCTCAAAGTTGCTGTCTTTTATGGTGGGGTCAACATCAAAGTTCACAAGGATCTGCTGAAAAATGAGTGCCCTCATATTGTTGTCGGAACACCTGGAAGAATACTAGCATTGACTAGGGATAAGGATCTTTCTTTGAAGAATGTGAGACATTTCATATTAGATGAATGCGACAAGATGCTGGAATCACTGGGTATGTTTCATTGCTGAATGGCCACTCTGCTGTTTTGAATTTTACTTTTGCACGATTTTTATTGTTCCTTCTGTGCTTTCTGCAGATATGCGGAAAGATGTTCAAGATATTTTCAAGATGACTCCCCATGATAAGCAAGTTATGATGTTTTCCGCAACACTCAGCAAGGAAATTCGCCCAGTCTGCAAGAAATTTATGCAAGATGTAATGTCTCATGGCCAGTACTACTTGAATTAGAAGTCTCTTTTACATACTGCTCAAAATCCCTGAGAGTTTTCAAGATATTTAGAATGCTGTAGTTTCATCGTTTTCCTTCCCACAGGTTTTTCTTGTAGTATCTTTATTCATACTACTTTTACTGAACACCCAACTGGTAGGGGGAGTTTAGTGAGCTGGTGACCGGAGATTGGGTTAGGAAGAAGTTTTGGATGGGATATTTTAGGAGTGATCCTGTTTGTGGCTGTATGTACTTCTTTTGTCCTTTGGTTCATGTTAGAAGTTTGACACATCTATAATACGTAGTTTGGTTCATGTTAGGCTTGGTTTTCCTTTTCTTTTAAAAGGGGAAATGGTATTAGGGTATTTTGGTTTTGTTTCTGCCAGTTTTCTTAGGGTGGGTGTCAAGTGTCCGTGGCACTTGCTTGGCGTGACTAAAAAAAGTTTCTGCAACGAGACAAAACAGGGGACAAGAACTGTCATTCAGGGGATCTGCATCCATCATTAATTTCGTTGTGGATTCCATTAGCTTGAGGAAGGACTCTAATATGATTTACTGTGAAATTTGTTCCTTTCAGCCTATGGAAATTTATGTTGATGATGAGGCCAAGTTGACACTCCACGGACTTGTGCAGGTTAGCTTTTTGTTCTTGAATTATTATTTCCTTCCTTTAAGTTAATGTGCTATTGGTAATTACATTGATGACTGACATGGCAGCACTACATCAAATTGAAAGAGGAGGAGAAAAACCGGAAGTTGAATGATCTTCTTGATGCACTGGACTTTAATCAAGTTGTTATCTTTGTTAAAAGTGTTAGTAGAGCAGCCGAGCTGGACAAACTACTTGTGGAGTGCAACTTTCCTTCTATATGCATCCACTCTGGCATGTCCCAGGAAGAAAGGTTTGTTTTATAGATGTCAATGGATGTTGAAGAAGTTTGTTTCCATTCATGATTTTGGTTGACGACTCAATTTTTTTATTGGCTTGTTTTATTTTGTTGTCTGATTTAAACTTCAAATCTCACTATGAGAAATTATGTTTTTTCCATGAGTTACGGTGTGGATTTTAACAATGTTTGATATGGTTTTGCTTTTTATCGAGGAATGCTAAATAGAAGTTAATAATGAAGAGCATCTCACATGTGCATTATGTAATTAATTGCATTGCACGTCTATAGTCTTCCGATAATAAGGATGTTGTGATATTATGTTTTTTTCTTGTGAGATACGGTGTGGATTTTTAAAAATATTTTATATGGTCTTTTTTGATCGAGGAATGTTAGATAGAAGTTAACAATGAGGGGCATCTCACATGTGCATTATGTAATTAGTTGCATTGAAAGTCTATATTCTTCCGATAATAATGATGTTATGAAGTTGACGTTTTTCCCTTGAGTATGTTAAACATGGAGTTGCCTAAATTACATTTCTCCTTCTCCCCTCTTATTTTGAATTGTGTACCCGTTTCCTCGTGAGATAAATGAGTTGATTTTTTTTCCAATAATATAAGCCTCTTAACAGTAATCATTATGGAAGCACCTCCCAATGATATTGTCTTCCTTTGCAATTTATAGTTACCAACAACTAGTAAAGTTTTCAAATTCCTCCTTCTTTGAAATTTCAAGTATAATCTTTGTTTATTTTTAGTTCAGTTACATGAACAGCGCAGCTTATGTGTGCATTTAGTAACTATAGGCCTCTATGAGTTCTGTAAGCGTTTTACAGTCACTCGTTCCTATCTCTTACGTAGCTAACTTTCTGAGGAATTTGTCACGTGTTCCTTTCTCACTGAGGGACTGTTAACGCATTTTACTGGTTTAATCCAGAAAAAAATTTAAATAAATTGGTCTCTGAGGGACTGCATTCAGCCCGGTGGAGTTCAGTGGATTTCTTACTGGCTGCTGTTCTATGGCAGCAGTGGCGTGCTGGGTTCTGTGACCTCTTTTCTTGTAGTGGCCGTGGTGAAATTGAAGATATAGGTGGAAAGAAGAGGCGAGTGGTGGAAATCTCATTTGTTGGGTTGTCTGATCTGACCCTACCCAGCCCCACATTAAGAATAAAATCACCCATCCAAGAAGTAAAAAACCCCAGACAATTCATCTTTTTCCCCCTCGCTATGAGTACAAGTCACAAGCAGCAACGTGACCACCAACTCTACTGTTCTTTTGGTGGTGACAGTGACCTCCAGTGTCTGTTCTTCTCTACTTGCATTGACCTCATTCCCGCACCCAGATTCTTGTGCCTCTGGCTCAGCCTCTCTTCCCATGACCCTCTACTGACTCTTATGCTTCTCTCTCCGCTTGACTTTTGTGTCTGTCTGACTCTACCTATGTATTGCAATTTTATTTCTGCAATCATACTCTCTCTCTGCCATACTTCTGCTATAAGCTGCTTTACGTTCTTTTTATTTTGGTTTCACTGTTTATATATACTGCAGTGATGTGATTGGATGAGTTGTTGACATTTATATATGATCTTTGCTTATTTTATTTATAGGTTAAAGCGTTATAAAGGTTTCAAAGAAGGGCATACGAGGATTCTTGTTGCGACAGATTTGGTTGGAAGAGGAATTGACATTGAACGTGTCAACATTGTTATAAACTATGACATGCCAGATTCTGCAGACACATACTTGCACAGGGTATGATGGGATAAGATATGTTTTGGTTTTCCTCTGAATTAGCTATTTTATGTCTCACTAAAATCTAGTACAAGGTTGACTCATTGTTTTTTGAGGGATTTTGTACAGGTTGGTCGAGCTGGAAGATTCGGCACCAAAGGCCTTGCAATTACGTTTGTTTCTTGTTCTACAGACGTTGATGTTCTCAACAATGTAGGGAACTTCTTTCTTCAACGTTTATTCGATGTGATATATGTGTGTGTATACATCCTTTTGCGTTTCTAATCTGTATTTGGTGTGAATTCCAGGTTCAGTCCAGGTTTGAGGTGGATATAAAACAGCTGCCTGAGCAGATTGATACCTCAACTTATAGTATGCATTTTTCATCCGTTGATTTTAGTTCATATAATGGTCACTTAGATGATTGAATTTTAAGAATTATAATTCAGAATTATATTTTTTACTCCAACTATTTCTAAAATTGAACCATAAATTTTATGTTTGTGTTGGGTGCTTCATTAGAATTAAAATTTAGTTGAATACAAATGATTCTAGAGGCATTATTAAAATTAATTGTCGTTCATGTTGAAAATCTATTTAATCAGATAACAATTTAAAAATGATTTTAGTGAATGTTTAATTTGTGATAATATAGATGGATCTAATAATATTAGTTGAGCACATGGCAGTTCCTGGAGGTTGAATTGGCAGTGTTTTTATGGTATTACTTGCGTATAAGCTTACCCTAGTTATTTGTAATTCTATCAAGTTTTATTGTTAAATCTCGATTCTTATTTTGAAGTGGCTTAGAAAATTTAAAAGGTTGTGAGCGGTTATTTGAGTTTCATGCTCCACCTTGCATGATTGAGCCAGTGGTATCGCATGATAAGCGTATTTTTGTTACTTGTGTTTTCATTCTATTTTTTATAGAATTTAAACAGTCTTATGTATGCATTGTGGAATTTTCATAAAAAAATTTTTTACTCGATATTCCAAAATGCTTAAATTGTTTTTCATTGAGTTATACTTTCTGAAGCATAACATTTTGATCAATATTTGCACTGCATCGTACATTGTTTTTCCTTCTAGTAACTTATTTCTCAATTGCATTGTATTTTCATGTTGTTACGAAGACAATTTTATTTTGTAGTCTATGACAGTAGCGACGTTTTCTCATCTCAATTGAAATTTTACTGTTCTGCTGTTGTATTTGTTTCCTTGAGATTTTTCATCAGTTATTTTATTGTCTTTTGTTTCCTACCTGTGGGGTTTTTATGTTTCATTTTATATAATTTTGTGGCTCTGTTAATATTTTTCTGACTTGGTTTCCCTATAATCTGCAGTGCCATCGTAGTAGATTTTTATTTGGGGAGCAACGTTAACTGCTTGGGTCATGAGTAATAGTGACGCAGGATAATTTGAACGGTGCAGCGGATGATTAACTGTGCTGATAGATAGCAGAGTCTGTTTACAGACTACGCCATTTTACCGGTATTAGATCTAGCAGCAGTATAATGGCTTATGTATTTATGGGGTTTCGCTTGCTGTATTTTGTGTGGCAGCTACGCTGTTTTCATGAACTTCTTGTTTTGAGTAGTGTTACTGCGACGTTTTTTACTTAATACTGTGGTTGAATTCGATAATATGGTCTTTTATTTATCAGTTTGATATTTAGACGGATGAAGTGGTACGAGGTGCACTATTTTTTCACCCAAAAATAGGATGGGGTGTCATGTTCGTCGGACTGAATTCATTTGCACTTTATGCATATGCATTTTTTGTATTCACAAAAGTCTTTTCCTATATTTTGCTCAAATGTTTTAATTATTTGAATTGTAAATAAACGTGATTCTAACAGTTTTTATTTAATATTAATTATAAGGTCACCCCAAGGATAGATTAGTGAAAGAATGTTTTACGCCTTATATTTATTTCTTTTTAATCTGGTCGTTTAGGTTTTTTTTCATAATCTTTTATAGTTTTTTCGTTTTTTTTCCTTCTCATTTATATTTTGTTGTTTAGTCTATAAATTTTATACAAGGAGAAACACTTTTTTTTATCTCTACATCTTATACAAATCAATCTCAAAATTTTCAGACATGCAAATCAAATTTAAGGTCAGTCCCACAAATTGTGTAGGTAAATTTTCCAGCTTTGTAATTCAAATAAGATAGCACTTTGTCGACTGAGGAAAAGTGCACTTTTGCCAAATTGTGTATGTAAATTTTCCAGCTTTGTAATTCAAATAAGATGACAAGTGTTCACTTTGTCGACTGAGGAAAAGTGCACTTTCGCATAAGAGAAAAAGGTGTTGTTGGAGGCATTGGCGGAGCTTACAAAGGACGGCTCAACCTCGTTAAATGTACAAAAAAGAGACATAAGCACATGTTAGACAACTTTCACAAAAGAATAATTGAGAGACGAAGTCTGCAAAAAAACATTAGAAATTACTACAGGAAAAACAACAAGTTCAAACTATGTTATAAATAAGTGAGCAAGCTAATATCATAAGAAAATGAAACATTAGAAATTACTACAGGAAAAACAACAAGCTCAAACTATGTTATAAAGAAGTGAGCAAGCTAATATCATAAGAAAATGATGCTCTTCGATAAACACATTATCCTTATGGTATGGGATAAGTCCTTTAAGACAAGAAAATGAAACTTGCAAAAGTTGGGATGTTCCATCAAGAAACGTTCACGAGAATACAATGAAGCAAGAAGAGGACCAAAGATGTTTTGAACTAAACAATGTATGTAGCATTAGATCTTAAAATGTAAAGAAGAAATGACTCTAAAAAAAAATAAGGACAAATTTGTTGAACATACATTTATGTATAATATATAAATAATAATTTTTAGACAACTGCAAATAACTTGAAAAATAGTTTGTATTAGATGTATCTTTTAAGATGTTTTATTATTTATTATACGCTGTTGATCTATAATGAATATCTTATAAAAATGTGTGAAAGTGTTTTTTCTATATCTTTATTAATTTAAAGATATTTCAATCACTTCAATGTATCATAAAGAAAAGGTGTTACTAGAAAGTTTTGATCATTTGTAACCAGCAATAACTTCAAAATATGCAACTATTAATAATTTTTTTAAATGTCTATGTGAATAAGCATAATTATGTAAGAGAAAAAGAGACTCCATGACATCATTAGTGATTACATATTCATATGAAAAGTGTTAAGAGTCTTAAGGGTTAGTATAAGATATCTTTTGTTAGATAACTGAGTATAATGAGAGATTTCATTTGTAAATCTCTCATCAAAACTATTTTGTAAAATAAATGAAAGATATCTTTTATATTTACAGTTGAGAGCGTGTACTTTGTAGTTAAATAATTGTTTCATGTTGAATAGCTTAGATAAATTTTGTTTATGTTTTATGAAAAACTGTGTATTTGTTTATAAATTTAGAAAAACTTAAGTGAATAGTCTAGAGAGAGGTTGTATATTTAAATAATAAAAAATGATTTAATGTACTTACAAGTAACGATAATAATGTTTAGATTTTATTTTAAATAGTGAAACTAATTATTATAATGATTATTTTAAATAGTAAAACTAATTGTTATTAGTGTGGGGAACTAATATAAAATTTTGTATTATTACTCTATCTTTTTACAGGTATATTATTTGTCGGTTTTCTAAAGGGAATTGTGAAAATATTTATAAATTATCAAATAATCCTATTTACGTTTGATAGGTCCACGCAAAAGTTTTTTACAGAAAAAGTCAATAATTCTTCCATCAGTTCAGAATCAACTTCTATCGTTGAACAACAGGTTAAAAGTGGCTATAACTGTAAAAAATTATTATGTTACAAGTTGAAATTAAAGGAGACAAACCAGTATGAAAATAGAATAAAATTCGTGTTGAATAATATTAATAATAACTTCTAAAAAATATTTCTATTTGAAAAAAATCTTAATAAGAATGACAATTTTCAAAACTTCACATCACACGCAAGAAACAAAATATAAAATCTCTATGAACAGTTTGAAACTTGATTACTGAAAAAAAAAAAAGTAATCTCGACTACATGAAAAAAAATCTTCTCATATTTTTTATTTATCTTCAACTTTTTTTTATTCATTTCTCATTTTTCTTTCTTTATTTTCTCTGAGATAGTTTTCTCCTACCCCACTTCTTTGACAATAAGGGGCTGCGTTCAAGATAAATTATTGGAGCCTTAACGAAATTGACCAAACTCTTTATACGATTTCACATCACACCCAATCAACACTTTTCATTTAGATACTCTTCTTATGATTCACATACAGTGTCAAAATATGAGTTTTTTCATAAGCCTTAGATGTTCAATAAAAATTATTATTTTAAAATTATGATAATAAAATATTCTGTAAAAAGTTGATCATGTGAATTGTTAATGATTAAATAAATCAATAAAATATAATTTTATTATTTAAAATCAATTAAAAAAAGTCTATTTTAGTTGTCATGTCAATACAAAACCTCCATTAGCGTGCGGTGTACATTGTGCGCACGATCAAAATATTAATATTTTCTATATTTTAATGTATTAATTAATGGCTAATCATGACCCTTTAAAATAAATTATCTTGCATTGAACCACCTTCATTGAGTCATTTAGAAAGTAAACAATGTTTAATTTGGCTTTTTTTGGTACAGCTCTAAACCATTCATGATTATAAACAAAACATTATTTAGATAATGTGTCAACTTTTCTTTTATCTTCATTCTCATTGAAAATCATCTCCTTATATTATTTTTTTTCATTTATTTTATTGAAGACTAAAGAAATTATTTTCTTCTTATGTCTCCTCTTGTCTGATTGCAAAATTCCAAACGTATTTGTTGGTTTCTCTTTGTCATCAAATTTCTTCCACTTATCCAAACCAGCAAGTGTGACCTCTCTTCTTTATCACTCTCTTTACAAAAACAAGCCTCAACTTAACTTCACTTGTTATAAATCCTTTGTTTTCATATGTTACTCAGTGGATTTAAAAAAGGAAAAGGCACATTAGCGTCCCCAAATCTATTGCAAGTTATTTTTTTACAATTTTTATTTGGCTGGAGTACTAAAACATATATTTTAGGTTCTAATATATATAAGGTTAAACTTTTTAATTGGAAGTGATATCTTTTATCATGCTTCAATGGTGAGTAAAAAAAAATGGTTTTAGTCATTCTTTAATATGTTTTGAAAAGCGCATATAACTTCTTATTAATGTTTTGCTTCTAACAATATTTGTGTTGTCCTTCACTAAAGTAAATTTTTATTTGCAATATATGTTCTGTCTTTTAGTGTACCGGTGTTCTATCATGATAAGAGAAAAATACATTAAAATTTGTCAACGTGTTATTTTAAGATTGCATGTTATATGCTAATGTATTATAAATGTATATAAAATAAGTTCCTTTTTTTTTACATAATGGTCCTATTAGATTGAAGTACTAAAGCATTTCTTTTATTCCAAGTGTAAGCAAGATTATTTTTTTCATTAAAAGTAATATTTCTGTCTTGCTTTAAAGTACCAAATCAGATCCTTTAATATATTTTGAAAATCATATGAGCTTTTTATAATATTTTGCTTTTGACATTGTAGTTGTGATGTATTAAAACATATTTGTATTGTTCGTAATATGTTTTGTCTTTTAGTATATTAATATTAATGTGTAATATGTTTTTGTCTTTTAATATATTAATTTTCATTGTGATTAATATTGAAAGTCTGGCATCTACTAAAAGAATTAAGACCAATTTATAAAAATTAAGACCAATTCACAATATATAAGTAAATGTAAATATCACTTTAAAATTAATTTTGTAAAGTTTGTAAAGTTAAGTTAGACTTAAAATTTATTTTTTAAGATGATATTAAAATTTATCCTAATAAAATTTGATGGGCCTATCATGCCATCTACTATATATATAAATAAGTACAAACATCATCTTATAAAATCAATTTTATAAAATTAAATTAAACTTAGAGTTCATTTTTTAAGAGTTAGGTTTCATACTCTATTACAATTGTTAGTTGTAATATAGATTATATAGTAGGACATTGCATGTTAGGTGTCATATATTGTTTGCTTCCTCATTCCTTAAAAAATTCTCATGATTTTACAATGTAACACCCAAAAAAATGACCATCACAAAATATAAACTTATTAATTTACATGATATATGTATAAATACACATATTTACAAAAGAAGGAAATGCAAAGCAAATTTTTATTCCTCTTCAAATATCGTTTCGATAATTATACATATATCTGCTCAGATAGATAATACAATCATAGCAATTCATAATACAAACAAACATGTGCAAGGGTAAGCTATTGAAAATCAAATTCTAACATACAAAATATAAGTAAAAAGACCCAAGTTGATTAGGAATTCATAATTAATTCAATTTTCTTTTCAATCAAACATAGTCGTACAAAATCCAAATACCAATCACAACAATCCAACTTCATTCCAATACCAATATACAATCATCATATAGCACACACTTGGATTTATTACCAACCACAACAATTCAACTTCATTCCAATACCAACATACAACAATCAGACCCCACACATGAATTTATACATGTACAACAATCATATAGGTCAGGTCACACATTGACCTATCGCCTTTCGGAAGACTCCATAAGTATAATTTTACTAGAGACTAACATATGATCCAATCAATATACACCACACATGGATCTAAAGAAAAATGATCAAGGTAAGTTCAAACCTCCAATAATGAGTGTCTAAAGTGGATTCTCGTGTATGAACTCCCTCATGAGCTTTTGACCACTTGATATCTTAGTCTATGTGACTTAGACCATCAATGAAGTTATAATATAGTTTTTCATACTTAATACACAATCAAACAATAACTCATACATTATCCCAAATGCCAAATGTCAAATATGTTAAATGTATAACATCAATGTCATACAAATTTCATCACGTACAATACATACTATTTAAACACTTCACAAATTAATTGAATATACACATCAATAACAACATTTAAATACTAAAGTAGCTAATATAATATCTCTCTACATTTTCAAACAACATATAATCAAACAATTTTCATCAAATATCATTCCTATAAAAAGAAAATTGAGATCTGTGACCAATCACCTTCACATTCAGATCCTCTAACCTAGGATATTATTGAAAGATTAAAGCTAGTTCCCCTTTACTAAAATGTTTATCTTCAAGACAATTTTCAAAACCAAGCACTAGTGATATTCTAAAATTTAGGGATCTATAGCAAGTTATCTAAAGATAGCCAAATTTCACTATATGGTAGAACAAGTTGAGAGAAACACTTTTTTCAAATGTCCCTATTAATATTGATAAACAAATCACATAGAAAAAAAAGGAAACAAAAAATATTTAGGATAAATATAAACTTACTCTGTTTAAAAATCTGGTTGAGGAGAAATGATCATGATTCCTCAACTACTTTATAGTGTGATCAGATTTTAAAATACATGAGATATGAAAAGAGAAAAGTTAGAAAGAAGGAAGAGCTTGGGAGAAAGATGTGGGGGAAAAAAATGTAGGGATATAGAATTACAATTATCTATATAAATCTATGTGTCAAAATCTTAAAAAGAAACTACATACAAATATTTACAATAAATAATTTTGTTTGACTATTTTACATTTTTTTTACATAATATGACAATAAAATATAAATAAATTAAATAAATATAAAATTAATATCTATATCAAATAAATATGTCAAAATTAAATCTTCAAGAAAATATAAAACAATAGCATTAAAATATAATAAAAAGTAATTAAAAACTATAATAAGTAATTTCCTTATTTTTTATTTCAAAAACATCATTATTATTCCATTTCAATAACATTAAAATATAATAAAAAGCTTTATTATGAATTATGCGGGTTAATTCACCTCGCTTTATCATTGGCTCGCATGATCCGTAAGTTATGTAAGACGGACCACAGTAAGTCATTAAATTGAAAATACTTCCATTTAACATTTTTTTTCTGGGAATGGGTACATAACCTGACCCAGATAACCCACTTAGCATAATCTTCACTATCTAATATCATCATATTCTTCTCCGAGGAGTATGGATTATTTATTTAGTGAGAAACTCTTTGTTTAATTTGTTTAGTGTGAAAAACTTCTTCAGCAAGCTGGAAAAATCTCACACTAGAGAAAAAAAAAAAAAAAAGTCTCTTCAGCTATCAAAACTACCTATAAACCTAATTTGTGATTTTACATCTTCCTCTTAACCATGTAATGTTGGAGGTTAGCTTGGATAGGGAAGAAGTTAAAACTTTTTTGTTACCTCTGAATTCAGAAGAAGATTGTTTAATTCTCTTTCTTCTGAATTCAGATCTCTGACTAAGGAAATGCTGCAAAAGGGAAGGTGTTTAATTTCCCCTCCAGCAACTCTCACCATCCTATTAATATTTTTTTTTTGCTTTTTTGTGTTTTTAACTTTGTCTTTTACACTTTCTTATACATCCAATCTGCTTAAATAGTATTTCTTAAACATCTTTCGAAATCAAATATAGGAATATATACTTCTCAGGAAAACAAGTGTAGATATTTTCTGAAATAGTTGTAATTTAGTGAAATAAATTTTAACCCCTTTTAAAAAATTAGGATATCTAAAAATTCATTATTCCCCAAAAGAAGTAATAAATTTAAGATATGAAAAAATTTCTCCTAATTAAATGTACCCTTATTCATGGTATGCTCTGACTAAAAAGCTTTAATGATGAGGAATATTTCTTGAAGAAAATATAATCTCAACTTACTAGTTATAGGGAGAAAAGCCAAATCGAGTTGAGAGGGGAGTAACTCCTATTAATTACTTATTCCTCTTAAAATTATAATTAGGTTTAAATCAAAATCTCTTGTATAGATGATAAATATATTTGATATTGTTCAAACTTATCGTGATTTTAACCTAAAATATTATTGCAGAAGTATGGATAATACTTAAATGAGAATATATATATATATATATTATGTTTTCATCTCATTTAAATTATTAAAATTACATTTTAGTTTATTAGATAACTTAGCAGATTTATTATTTTTATGTTTTCTATTTCATTTATTTAAAGAACTATTTTTTGTATAAGATATTCAAAGAGCTATTTTATTCATTTAATATTTACTAAATTCATTTAGATTAAAATAATATTTTCTCTTTAATTATAATTTTAAATACACATTTTTTCTTGATACGACTTTATTTAACTGATATATTACATTTTATAAAATATAAATAATATTTTTATGATTTATACAATTATAATTTATTTTTAAAATTTAGAAAAAATATAAAAAAATACATTTTTTAACTTAAATATTTGATAATATTATTTTATTATAATATTTTTATAGAAAATATTTAATTAATATTTAAAATAATACAAAAATAAAACTATTACCTAAAAAAGATAGGTATTATCACATGGAACTCGATTACCTTATTTTCCTCCAATAATCAATTTATTGATGACATTGATTATTGGAGTTTTCTTACTCTACATGATTGCCCCTTACAAAGGGTATTCCACAGACACTCACATAGGTTGGAAAAAGAATATGCTTATCACCACGGAATCTCTCAACCTCCAGGATAATTGAAGAGAGTGGTAAATGGGTGGGAAAAATAAAAATTAATATATTTAATCTCATCATTTCTAAAATTATTTATTTTTTAACCAAACACCATGAATGTTGAATAAAATAATAGTATTTTTGTGGAAGCCCCACTAACGGAAAGCTTGAACCACTCTCATTCTCCCAAAACAAAACATTTCAGCATAACCTTAATTAGACAGGCGACGTTATCAGCTGACCCATAACACATTCCTTCATTACACACCAAGTTTGGCAAAGAAAAAATCGAATAAGTGATTTGCTCTCAATGCAACCACCCCTACCATTAGGTTTAGGTAAACATGATGTATTGCAATTAATCACTCAAATTAAGAACTCCGTTGACAAATGCTAAGAAGCTGAGCTGTCACACCTTAAATTAATTAATCAACTCTTCACACCATTTTCTATATGCATGTAATAAATTATTTTGGAAGAAAATTATTTGAACTGTCCTGTACTGAGTCTATTCCTTCAAGTCACGGTTAGAAAAAACCTTATGTCCAGTGTTAGCCTAATTCACAACCTTATGACCTGAGAGTATAAAATAAGTATTAATCACAGTGATTAATACATGATCCTATTAATCACATTAGATAAATATTAACTAAACTTGTAATCCTTTTTATAAAATAAAAAAAGTGTCTTCACAATATATGATTAGTGACCTCCTATATATTTATTTGTACACTTATTTATATTTGGAAAACTGAGAGAAACTACCAAAAAGATAAAACAAAAATAAGATAAAAGTGTAATACTAATTCTAATTCAAAACTTTAAGATATTAAATTTTTCAATCTTATTTTTATAACTCAATTTTCTCATTTACACTCATAAATTTAGAGTCATATTTAAATATTATACTACAATAACTTATATTTATTATAACTTAAATTTTGAAGTGTCGTTTTAACTACCCCTACTCAAACTGAGGTTGAAGAAAAAATTCCACACCTGCTCATTGAAATTCCACATAAAAACATTATTCATTTTGCATATCAAAATTAACTACTATTTTCAACCGCAATTAATTCGTTTAAAAGTTATTGTAAAAAGAAAAAAGAAATAGCACTATTTCGTCACACTTGGGTTGAACCCTACATTTGCGCCAAAGAACTCGAAGTGGCCAACACGTTCACCATCGCTGAAGCTTTTGTACTTACTTTGATAGCAAAATGCATTCACCAGACAACGATGGCTTTCCACAAACTTATGACATCGACGACTTCACTTGCCTTGGCATCCAGTTTTGGTTTGTAATTGAAGGTAAATATAAATAGAATAAATAAATAATTAATACAAAAAATGAATATCAATGTTTTACAAAAAAAATTAAATTCGTTATCCTTTATCTTTTGTTCGAATTTGAAGTTATCTACTATATTGAACAGAGTTGTTGAACAGCATATTCCATTATCGGTACTCTGTTCACACAGCAGAAATAATTAAAAAAAACTCTGCAGTGCCTGAGTGTACTTTGCTACCGACACCTATGGACGTGTATCAAATTATTAGACACAAAGTTTAAATACGATAATATAACATATCAATAAATAATTGGTTTAGCCGAACAATTTTTTATAGACTAAGAATCTGTTGTTCATGTCCAATAGTTAAGATAACTTTCAGCTACCTTCTTGATTATATGTACTAAAAATCAATTGTATTTTGGTTCATTAAATAAAATAATCGCAAACAATTATTAAGGAAAGATTTTGGATGTAATGTGAACAATTTTAAAACATTTATATTGAGTAAAATGATATAATATAAAAAAACTAGTCGCGATCAATCATTATGAATATCTTATGTAATAAAAGACATGTGTTACATGAAAAATAATCAAATTTTACTTATAAGTAGAAGAATATAAATACATATATACATATATATATATATAGTAAAAACTATCTTATATTAAAATTTTAGCATAGAAATTTAATAAATAAATTATTAATAAAAAGTAAATAAATATAAAAAGAAGATAAGACAACATTTCAATGTTTAATTAAAAACACTACAAATTAGTAAAAACAATTAGTTACCAAGTATTGTTAAGGCTGATGCATCAGACTCCGTGATTTGCGGGTTATCTGCAGGTTCAACCCCAAATACCTAACTCTTACAACCTAATTTTCTAACTTTCGAATCCGCGTGTATGAAGAACGAACTCAACTATTTAATTGTTAAAAATATAACAAATTATCGATCCTAATTTTGTTATATTTAGGTAATATTTGTAATTATAGTTTTTGTAACATATATTGTAAATATTTTGAGAAACATATTTAATCAATATATTTTCAACTGAAGAGATATTTAATTTACTCTTACATGTATGTAATGTAAGAGATTAAATTATAGGCCAAATTAAATTAACCTATTCTAAGACTTCATGAAATTATATAAATATTCTCTGTCTTTTTAATATATACACCAACATTATTTTTAGAGATGCACCTTTTTTTTTTAAAAATATTAACAAGATCAATGTGTATATATATGTGTGTATATATATATGTGTATATATATATATATTCAATTGTTTAATCCCTGTCAAAAACAGTTCACATGACGCCAAAAACTAATAGAATAAGGTTATATAAATATGGAAATGAAAGTAAAGAAAGGAGATATTATATTTTATTTTATATTTAACTAAATTTGCTCACATGATATTTATATATGACAAAATCAGATTATAGAAATAAACCAATAAAAAAAAATTATAAGTGATTTTTTCTAAACCTAAAAGGAATATGTTCAGATTATAGAAGCTTTGATCTTTCTTTCCTCAATTGAAATATCTAACATTATAAAAACATGGTAAAAAAAATAAAAAAGAAAAAGAAAAAAAAAGGGATTACCTAAATGCTAGACAATAGAACTAAATTATAGAAACCTGTCAATAAAAATAAAGAAAAAATATTTTATTTTATTTAATAATTGAAAAAAAATTACATAATGTCAACAGATAATAGAGTTAGATTATACAAACATAAAAAAGAAGAAAAAAAGTATATTTTATCTGATACCCAAATTTTTTTACTAACATCCTATAACAAAATCAGATTATAAAAACATGTCAATAAAAATAAAATGAAGGAAAAAAAGATGTTGCTTTTATCTGATACATACAAAATAATATTCTCAATATATACTAAATAGATAATTACTTACCTTTTTTTTTATCAACAAAAATATTGTATACCAAAATCGGAGCAAAACGTTTATTACTTACCTTGAATTGATCTTAGTATTATTCTTTCGCTTATATTTATTGCTTTTCTTCTATCTTTCTCTTCCAACTTTTATTATACTCATATTGTTAAACACCTAAATGCTAGAGTAGAAAAAAAGTGAAGTTTTTTTTTTAATTTCCCTTAAATATAATAGGTGTCAATATAATACAAAAATTGTTAAGAGTTTTCATCCCTTTTCCTATATTTATATTGTCAAACTAGTAAATGCTAAAGCAGATAAAAGTAAAAAGTTATTTTTTTTATTAAATTACATAATAAAAAAGACTAAAATAACTTTAAATATATTGTGTTAATATAATAAAAAATAGTCATTGGAATTTCATTTCACATCTTTTTTTATATAGATAAGTAGCTCACATCTTGATGAGTATTATACTTCTAAAACACGAATAACCGTTAATTATAAGATTAATTACCTCGAAACAATATCCTATAATTCAACATATTTATTGGTTAAATATATATTATGTAAAAAGTAAATCTATGAAGTAAGATTGTGATAGGCAATGACAATAATATTACGTGAAACGTGCATAATAAAATAGCAAGATTAGTGTCGGTAGCCACAAGCTTTGGAATCATAGAGATTTGCTCCTTCACGTTATAAGATAATTATAAAATTTGCAATTGAGACTTTTCTATTAATCGTTCTTTTTGATTTGTGAGAAAAACAACTCCAAGCAACGACATGGTCCTTCACTTCACAAACTAAGTTCATTTAACACCATAAATCGAGATTAGCAAATTGTGTTTAATAGATTTGATTTGGGACGCAAATTGTGGCTATTCAGGATTGTTTCTTCAGCGGAACCATGGAGATTAATATTTTATTTCATATTTTAATTCAGTGTTTCTTATTTTATTATTATGAAGTGAAGTTTTTAGTTATAGTTGACGTGGATTATTCTCAATAATTTATTATAATTTTTTATAATAATTATTAGTACTACTCCAACCAAAATTTATTGGTCACTTATTATAATTGAGAGTGTCCATCCATTAAAAAAAAAAAACAATATAAAAAACTTCTGAGACAAAAGTCGAGTGAGATAATAGGGTTTATTTAAGAAAAGATTTTCAGAGAAATTTCACTAAAAAAAATAAACCTTTCATAAATTAAAACGAGTTTATACCTAAAGTATTTTTTTTTTAACCAAACGTTGTAATTTAGTATTTACTTGTATTTAGTCGTCCAAAATTTTCCTATAAAGTAGCCAATCTGCCAAATATGCCCTCAACTCAAATTCTTTTTATTTATTGTAAACTTAAATTTAAGTGAAAACTAAAAATAATACTAGCAACTTACTTGTTCTAAGAAAAGTGAGCTACCAAAGGAAGACAATTAAATAGTATAATATAAATATACATAAACAAGATGTGTGAACATCGTGCTCACAAATATGCATAATGTAAAATAGAATAATTAAAACAGTACTTCTAAGTCGACGTGAAATTGTTGTCCTAACCTGCGTCACCTTGTCTTTTAGTATAAAGTATAATCATAAAACAAAAGTAATATAAATGCATGAACGGGCATAAAATATATATCAATCAAGATACAGATAATCTAATATTATACTATATCATCCACAACACATTCTCAATTTACGGCAACACATAAAAAATACAAAATTACATCAAAATTATACTTCGCAATCACACGAATCCATATGTTGTATGACCTCACAATAATTTGATACAACTTCAAATTTTCGTGAAAAACAGTGTTAAGTATTCAACAAACATTTATTTGTAAAATATTGTAATATACTTTTAATAATTCAATTCCAGCAAGCATTTATTTGTAAATATTGTTATATATATATATATATATATATATATGTGTGTGTGTGTGTGTGAACTTTTTAGATTATATAATTTAGATTATTATTGGAGTTGTAATATTGTAACAACAATTTGGTTATAGAATCATCTCATCTCATGCGTCTATCTTATTTCATTCCAATCAAATAATTGAAAAACTTATTCACATATTTTTTTTTCAATCATAAATAAAAAAATCACGTGATTCATATAAATGTAATTTTAAAATTAAATTTTATAAAAGAAACATGCATTTGAAATTAAAGAAATATTATTTAAGTTATATCGCTTGAATAACATTGGTATGGACAAAAGAAAATTAGTTTTGATTTATTAAAATTGTGAATGAACAATATAATATCTCATTTGATCATTTAAACAAACATTTAAAGTGTTTAACTATAGTGGAAAATGAGTCTTATAACTTAAGTATTCAACCATAACTTCAACAAAATAATTTATTCTTCAAGACACAAACTACCAAAACCTTTTTTAAGTTTCTAACTCTTCATTTCTTAAACGGTCACTTATTTTTTAGTGATAAGATTTTAAAATATAAATAATGGTCTCCACATATCTCTTACTCAAATTATAAGTTATAAGTTATACGTTGAGTATTATATTTTAATTATTATGAGAATGTCACATTTAAGTAATAATATTTAGTCTTAACAATAAATATTGCCTGAACGTAGCTTGAAAAAACTAACTTAAGGCTTACGTAATATATTTAAAAAAAAAACACACAAAATAGTATAATTCACAACCAATTCCAACTCATTTAACAAAATTTAAACAAAACGTTAACTTTTTTTTTTCTTAAACCTACATAGGTAGTAATTCAAGTCAATTGTAACTATTCAACACTCAATTTTAAATTAAGTCAAAAGTAACATAAAATAGAATAATTATTGTCACCAACAATTCCACTATTATAAATTTATAGAAATATCAATTCAATTTCACAATATTTACATATTTTAAGTATATCTAAACCAAAAATTATCCACAATTTTAGGTTAGCTCATCATACCGAAAAGGAACTCGGTGCTTAAGAAATTTTCAACCTTTTACTCCTTCAATGCATAGATTTTCTTGAAAGCTTCCTACCATATTTTTTTAAACTCCAACCTAGACGATCAATACTTCAACTTTATACAGTAGGTGTTTCCTATTCTTAATTGATTTAGCTAAGGAGATATAAAATGTTGACATGCTAAAAAAAGTGAAAAAATAGATAAAAGAAATTGTAGGAGAATGAGAAACTTACAAATATCAAAATCAAAATGAATATATTATGACTTATTTTTAACTAACTACTTAACGATGTGATATAATGATGAGAATGGTATACAACTAATCTATAAATTTAGAAAAAATATAAAAAAGGAAAAATATAGATTTAAAAAGATGAATTTTTATAATAAACAAAGAATGAAATATGTTAAATATAATTATGATTTTATAAAAATTATATTTATTTATTTTAAATTTTATTATCTAAACTTAGAATAAATTTATCCTACCATTAGAATATATAGGACGAAGTGAGGAAACAAAAAAAGAAAAAACCATCCTGTTCATTGTTGTTGTACTAAAAAATAGAGCACAACATAATGCCCTAAAAAGATGTATTTTGACGTAGAGTTGAGAGAGCAAAAGTAAACATGCGAGAAAAAATAGACAATAATTTAAATCAAAATAATTATTATTTTGATTCAAAATAAAATGAAAATAAGACTTAATTTGTTCATTAATTATTAAAATATTATTTTATTTCCACAAAAAATTATGTATTTAACATAAAATAATCTATTATTTTAGGCTTATATAAATATATTTTGCTTTCTCGCCGTCTCTTCCAAGAAGGTAGAGGAAGCACTGAACCCATCATTTAAAGAAAGGAAAATTATAATTTCTTATATCTAAAATCTTAACGTAAAAAAAGAAAAAAATATAAAATTAGAAAAACAAGTGACTACATTTTAAGTAAAATAAAAAGTGCAAGCAATTAATAATGTAAGAAACTATACAAAATATACATGAAAATATTAAATAATAATAATAATAATAATAATAATAATAATAATAATAATAATAATAATAGTAACGTTACAGGTCATAAAGGAGCAAATACAATTAGTTTGAATTTGTGAAAAACACGAACTTTTGACTTTTTTTTGGATTATTGGAAATGAATGTGTTAGTTTCTAGAAAAAAAAATTATCACTTTACTGATTAAAATTTTATCCCATTCATACATGTATCATCTAAAAAGTTTTTTTTTTTCTTCTAGTGTCTAGAAAATAAAATAACAAACCAATGCTATGTAATTTTATATCAATTTTGATATACACTAAATTTGATTTTTCACTGGTTATAAATTTATAGGTTTTAAGTGAGATTAGTTAAATTTTAAACACCATTATGGTTATTAATGAAAGAAACATCACCCTTTTCTTCCTCTCTGATGCAAGTAAAGAGTAAGTGTTATTTAAGTTTTAAAAAAAATTAAAAACACAATAAAATAATTTGACTTTAATAGAATAATATTTCAATTTTGTTTGTATTCTATTTCCTTTACTTTTACGCATAATGCATATATCTAAATTAATTAAAGATTATATAAAGGATAGATGTATAGATGACAAGAAAATATCCTTTAGATTTTTTATCTGTCTCAATTTTATAATTTTTTTTTTCTGATCCATTTCTTTGAATATTTAATAAATTTATTATTATTTTTCTATTATATCTTTAGTCTTTACAGTATTTTTTAAATAATTTATATGAATTTATTGTGTTAGATAAATAAAAATGGATAATACATAAATTTGTACAAATATCTTATTAAAATAAAAAATATTATATTTCATTATTCTTAAAAAAATTAGGAAGTTATTTATATTACCAAATAAAAGTAAATAAGATATGACACTAAAAGAAAAAAAAGAAAATATGGATTCTTCCCCTAATATTGAGATTTACGCTACATAATTATGCGTCATGTCTCTCACTCCAAAAGTCGCTGTAATCGATTTTCCAAACATTAAAATCACATATCCGAAACCTAAGAAATATAGGTTTGGTGTTGACTTCCTTTAATGACTTTAGCTTTCGTTATGCATCAGAACCAAACTTCTTTTTCATATTTCACTGCATACATAACTATCATACGAAGGTAAAACGTAAACAAAATTTAACTGATAAAACTATAAATTTAACTTTTGTCAGATACTTTTTCTGGATAAATATTTAATTTGGACCTTTAATGTATTTATTTTTATTGAATTAAAAAAATTATAGACAATTTAAATAAAAATATTACATTATTCTAAATAATTTATATAAAAGGAAATAAATTATACTCGAAATATTGACTTGGCATGGGTTGTTATCTCCTAATATGAAGTAATAGGTCTGATTGGGTATTGGGAAAATTATTATCTATTTCATATCTTATTACTAGAGTGGAATTTTATGAGGACAAATGAAAGAAATAAAAAAAAAAAATGTATCTTATTAATTTTGAGAAGGTGAAAGGGAAAATATAATTAATTAACATATTTATTCAAGGTTGTAAGGGAATAAAAGGTGTGAAAGAGGTGGTGTTGTGTGGCAGAGGCAGTGTCTCTCTCTATATATAATCTGTATCTGGGATTGAGCAGACCCGTTCTTTGTCTCTGAGAGTGTGAAACAATGGGAAAAGGTGGATCTCTGAGCGATGGCGTGGTGAAGAAGATCGTGCTATCGTACACCTACGTTGCCATATGGATCTTCCTGAGCTTCACGGTAATCGTGTACAACAAGTACATCTTGGACAAGAAGATGTATAACTGGCCCTTCCCCATCTCCCTCACCATGATCCACATGTCCTTCTGCGCCACCCTCGCCATCCTCCTCGTCCGCGTCTTCCGCCTCGTCGAGCCAGTCTCAATGTCACGCGAGGTCTACCTCTCATCGGTTGTCCCCATCGGAGCCCTCTACTCCCTCTCCCTGTGGCTCTCCAACTCCGCCTACATCTACCTCTCCGTCTCCTTCATCCAGATGTTGAAGGCTCTAATGCCCGTCGCCGTTTACTCCATCGGCGTCCTCCTCCGCAAAGAGTCCTACAAAAACGACACCATGTTCAACATGCTCTCCATCTCCCTCGGAGTCGGCGTCGCCGCCTACGGGGAGGCGCGTTTCGATGCCTGGGGCGTCCTCCTCCAACTCGGCGCCGTCGCCTTCGAGGCCACGCGCCTCGTCATGATCCAAATCCTCCTCACCTCCAAGGGGATCTCGCTCAACCCCATCACCTCGCTCTACTACGTCGCCCCCTGCTGCCTCGTCTTCCTCACCATCCCCTGGATCTTCGTGGAGTACCCTGTCCTCCGAGACACCTCCACCTTCCAGTTCGATTTCGTGGTCTTCGGGACCAACTCCTTCTGCGCCTTCGCGCTCAACCTTGCTGTGTTTCTCCTGGTCGGGAAGACCTCTGCGCTGACCATGAACGTTGCAGGCGTGGTGAAGGACTGGCTCCTGATTGCGTTCTCGTGGTCGGTTATCAAGGACACTGTGACGCCGATTAATTTGTTCGGGTACGGGCTGGCGTTCCTTGGCGTGGCGTATTACAACCACTCCAAGTTGCAGGCGCTGAAGGCCAAGGAGGCGCAGAAGAAGACCGCTCAGGCCGATGAGGAGGAAGGGAGATTGCTCGAGGAGAGAGAGTCCGACGGAATGGGCAAGAGAAACGACCAGCAGAATTAATTGGTTTAATTAATTGATTAATTCATTAATTCATTTCCTGTTTCATTTACACAGATTCCAGAGAAAAAAAATCGGTACGAGCAAAATAAAACCAGGAGGTTTCGATTTCAGGCGAATATGGAAACGGGCATCATCCTCTCTGTCCGAATTGCCGGTTCGGTACGGTTTTTTTCGGGTTTATTTATCGATCCTCTCTTCTCGTTGCTAATGGTGGCCGTCGATAGTTAATTAGTAGGTTTGGATTTGAGATTCCTGCTCTTTTTTGTTTATCTTAGAGAACAATTATGTGTTACTGGAGCCAGAGTCTCCAATCTTTTTATTATTATTATGATTATTATTCTCTCATTTGCATTTTCGGTGGTTTAGTTTTCGTTCTGTTGTTGTAGGAACTCGATTTATGGTTATTAATTCTTAGTACATTTCTATTCAGTGATGTTTCTTCTGCTATTGTGAGTTTGGGATTTATCTTACATAACTGTTGGCGGATGAGAAACTGACAGTGGTTTAACACCGATGAGTATGTTCGGTTGGATGTGTTGTTCACAGTTTAGGGTTTAGAAAAGTAACTTGTTGATCTCTTGCAATCATGGTTGTTTCCCTTGTATTGTGGGTAATGGTGTTATTTTTTTTGCCCCACATCGAAGCTAGGACTAGGTCAGATGCACTGTCGGCGGAAACACTTGAATATTATATCTCAATGCTATTATCATTGGGCCATCGTTATAGGAATTTAATTCATCTGTTTATGAATGATGATTGAAGACGTTACTGTTCTGTAAATTGATTTTGATGTTCAAAACTCGTTAATATGAAATGGACGCCTGATGTTGCGCTCAGTCCTTGTCGGAATCTGCATATTCAATGCTCGATGATGTTCTTATCACGGCTTTCTTTGCCCCCCATTCCGCCTAATTCCTCCTAGTAGGACAATGGCTACAGTCCATGTTTGATAGATGGGGAAAATGGCATGTTCATTGATATTTCTGTCCTACAAACGGGAAAAGTCTAAATACTTTTCTGCTTTTCTTTTTCCGTGAATAGTGATCAAACTGTTAAATACCTTTATTTTTTTACGATAGTGTCTGCCTTTGTCTATAACTGTTCCATGTAGCACCGCTTGTTTTAAACCTAAGATCAACAGTGTATCTGAAGAGTAATATTACCGTTATATTGTTTCTCTATCCAATTGAGGAGTTAAAGCTGAAAGCAAGAGCATAGCTTTGTTGTATTACTGAAGTGTGTATCAGCTGAAACACTAGGATAAATACACTCAATGTTCCTCCTCTTTCCTTGGTTTGCTAATATCCAACACATGTCCTCACTTTTGCCCAGTAGAGACTCATTCATGCTCCCCGAAGAGGCATATTAATTTCTTGACAGCGGTTGGTAGCCATTAACGCTGACTAACCATTTATGGAAAAAAAAACATGTATCGTCAATGAATTTATTTCAGTGGGTAGAGACTTAGCTACTCATATAGTGTTATGGGCGAGATTACCACGAAGTTAGTGATAATGACCATTATCTAGCATAAGTTGGTGGCATTAGCTCTGGTTTGGTTTGCTGCACAACAAGATTTGTACCTTGATAGTCACCGACAGATAAGCCCAAAAGAGAATTCAATTATAATAATAATCCGTTTGTTTGAACAAGTGGCGTGATGAGTAAGTATAAAATATTTAACTAATTCAGTGTTTGATGGTGACGGAATCTGTGGACGTGAAAGTCAAAATAAACAAAAAAAGAGCTATATTTCTTATTCAGGTTGGCTTGGCATGACTCTCCTGCGTCCCGAGAGCATATTGAACAAGGAAAAAGAATTAATGGGTTTGGGTGGACGGAGAAAAAAACTTAATTAAATCCAACCAGATGGAAAGGCCATCGTCAAATTGAGCAAACTTCTTTTTATAGAAAAGAAAAACATGATACTTAAGATGCACGAACTCAACTTTTTAAGAAAACTTTATCGTGATTTCTGTATAAAGATGCTTGTAAATTTTTCAGTTCTCGAAACAGGATTCAACCGATGATCGTAATGCCATGAAATATGCATTTGGTGTTCCAAAAAATATTCAACAGAAATCATATACTTTACATATTTTTGGTGTCTGCTGGTGTCCCTATTTTTGGCAGCTGAACGGTAGTAAAGCGCACTCTGCTCAACAACCACCAAAGGAGATTGAGTGTGGGTCACGTAAGAATATTAAAACCAAAATAAACACTCCTTGTTCTTCTCTCGGTTCATATATCTTCATATTTTTTCTATTTCTTCTATCTGGTTTATGCACTTTCACCCGCCAATGTTGTCTGTCCTGTTCTTTTACTAAAGTAGCTTCAATCAGTGTTTTACTATGTAAAATACTCCAGACCATACAATTCTGAACATCCAATTCACCCTAATGAAATGGAAACAGGAATAACCTTTGCTCTGATATTTTGAAGAAGGTCTATCGGTGCATGTTGTCTTGCACCATATTGCTCCAGTTCCTCTGACATCATTGAATTTTTGTTCTTCTTGGCTCCTGTAACATGTTTGAGTATTATATTTTTGCTCTCCTTGCTCCTGCTACAATTTCTGTCGCCGTTTCTTGCCAGCTATATTCAATTAGCCTTTTTGATAAGGACGAAATCCATTGCATTAAAATTTAAAATGGTTTATCTACCTTTTACTCGAAAAAGAAAATGACCCCACCGTCTTGTCTTTTCAATTAGCTGTTTGTCCCTTTTTGCGTCACAGTGGAGACTAAACTCCACGTTCTCTATTTTTGCTGCTCAGTGGCTTTGAGATTAGTTCAAAGAAGAAAAGAAAAACCAACACGAGGAGATAAATGTTAGAGTCAATGAAGATGATTTTTCATGATGAGTTTTAACCTTGCCGCGTGGAGAAACAACCCATCTTATTGGTCTTGTTCAATAAGGAACCACATTCGGCAAGGATCATTGAGACGTGCCCTTCTTGCGTATAAACAAACCCGGCACGAAGGATTATAGGACTCCAGTGCGGTCGCTCTGTTACTCAAGGCATGCGCTTTTCTTCCCTTTCTTCACCACGTGAAGACCTTGCATGCAGAGTCCATCAAGGCCGGTTCAGGGAGCGACGTGATCATGGGAACCGCGTTGCTTACAAGTTATGCCAAATGTGATGCCACCGGGGATGCACGGAAAGTGTTCGATACAATGCCTGAGAGAAATGTTGTGACTTGGAATGCCATGATCAGTGGGTACTTGAGAAATGGAGACACGGGATCTGCTTCTCTTGTGTTTGAGGATATGCAACGGAAAACTCAAGTGACTTGGAGTCAGATGATTTGTGGGTTTGCTAGGAATGGGGATATTGTCACTGCTAGGAGGTTGTTTGATGAGGTTCCCCATGAGTTGAAGGATGTGTTAATATGGACTGTGATGCTTGATGGGTATGCTAGAATAGGAGAGATGGAAGCTGCCAGGGAGGTCTTTGAGTTGATGCCCGAAAGGAATTGCTTTGTGTGGTCATCTATGCTTTATGGGTACTGCAAGAAGGGCAATATCGCTGAGGCTGAGGCTGTTTTCAGCCAGGTTCTGGTCCGGAATTTGGAGATTTGGAATTCCATGATTGCTGGCTATGTCCAGAATGGATTTGGTGAGAAAGCACTTCAAGCTTTTGAGGGAATGGTAGCTGAAGGGTTTGAGCCTGATGAATTCACTGTTGTTAGTGTTTTATCTGCCTGTGCACAGCTGGGGCGCCTGGATGTTGGTAAGCAAATCCATCACATGATAGAACATAAAGGGATAGCTGTGAACCCGTTTGTGTTGAGTGTATTGGTTGACATGTATGCGAAATGTGGTGACTTGGTCAATGCCAGGTTGGTGTTTGAAGGATCCACTGAGAGGAATATCTTCTGCTGGAATGCTATGATTTCAGGTTTTGCCATAAATGGAAAATGCAGAGAGGTTCTTGAGTGTTTTGGCAGGATGGAGGACTCAAATATAAGGCCTGATGGTATCACCTTTCTTACGGTGCTTTCAGCTTGTGCTCATGGCGGTTTGGTCCATGAAGCTTTGGAAGTAATATCTAAAATGGAGGGATATGGAATTGAAATAGGAATCAAGCATTATGGATGCATGGTTGACCTCTTGGGAAGAGCAGGGAGATTAAAAGATGCTTATGAATTGATAATAAGGATGCCAGTGAAACCTAACGGCACAGTTTTGGGGTCAATGCTTGGTGCATGCCGTATTCATTCAGATATAAACATGGCAGAACAAGTAATGAAGTTGATCCATGAAGACGCTGTTGCAGGTGCAAATTCTCACAATGTGCTTTTGTCCAATATTTATGCAACTTCAGAAAAATGGGAGAAAGCTGAAAGGATGAGGAGAATCCTGGTAGATGGAGGATCTCAAAAGACACCTGGGTGTAGTTCAATGATCTTTAGTGACTGTTGTGGATTGAAGTGAGGAAGCCCCACATTGAAATTAATGGCCTAAGTGCTATCTAAAAAGGAAAACTACCAAAATGAGTACTGGCCTGTACTTGAAATAGCCTACTGGCAATAATGATGCAAAGGGCTTCTGTACTCTGAGCCCCACGCCAAGATAAATCCATTAAGTGACGTCTGGACGAAAATCATAGTTTTTTTTTTTTTAAATATAATTACAAATTAGTGTTAATTTTTGTTTAATAATCACACGTGACGACGAATGTTAATTTTTTCTTTATTTTATTTAAAATGAAATATGTAAATATTTAGTATATTGAATCGGTTATTTATCTCAAAAATTACTAAACATAAAAAAATTTAAAAAAATGTTTTTATATCACTTAAATTATAACCATTTAAAACTAATAAATAAGGCACAACTGATCCATCTTCATAAATTAAAAAAAATCTTAACTTGATCCAAGATAACACAACCTGGCTAGACCCTTAGTTTGAGTGGGCCCAACTTGACTTGAATTGGAGTAAGCTTGACCTAATTGAATTGGTTCTAAGTTAACCCGACTCCATTTGACTCAAGGTGAACCTTTATTCACTTTATCCAATATGAACTTAACTAGGCTTTATTCAAGGTGGATTTGACTTTGACTTGACATTTCTTCACATAGAGACTGCATGCCTTCCTCTGTTTAAAAAATAATTATTATACATATTGATATAAATAGTGAACAGAAAAATGATGGACATGGGGATTTTTTCTTGACTCTAGAGACACATACCAGAGTTTTACCCAAAACCATTATAGTTGACCTATTTGTTCAAAATTTATCAGAAGTTTGGTTTAAAATTCCTGAAAAATTAACTTTTTATGATTACATCGGAAATAATCCAGTAAAAGGGGTTATTTAGAGCGGGTTCAATGGACAATAGAGATGGAATAACCGTCGGTTAGTTAGGATATCCCGTTTTTCGAGATAAAGAGGGACATGAGCTTTTTGTACTTAGTATGCCTACTTTTTTTTGAAACATTTCCTGTTGTTTTAGTAGATGGGGACGGAATTGTTAGAGCCGATCTTCCTTTTCGAAAGGCAGAATCGAAATATAGTGTCGAACAAGTAGGTGTAACTGTTGAGTTCTATGGTGGTGAGCTTAATGGAATAAGTTATAGTGATCCCCCAATATGCTAGAGGTGCTCAATTGGGTGAAATTTTTGAATTAGATCGTGAACATTTATTATTCTTGACCCTCAAGCTCTATAAGAACAATAATAAAATTAAAATTATAACAATAATGAAAATAAATTTATAAAATAATAATAATATTATTAACAATAATAATTTAATTTTTATTTTAAAATAATTAACAATCTTATAACTTTATCAAACAAAATAATAATAATTTATTAATCACACTCAACAAAATAATTATTTTTAATTTTAAATTAATTTAAATTACAATTTTATTTACTAAGAAATTATTTTATCAATCATACATGTCACATAAGTGAAAAACTTTTATAAACTTTGGAGTCTCAAATCTCGTCATTTTCTCTTAATTCAAACAATCCAACTTTTCTACACACTTTATTATTAAATTAACTCAAATTTATTTTCTAATCTAAACAAACCCTAAATTGAAACCGTTAATCAATACTACAATTTTTTCTATTTTATTATCTTTTTTTCCATAACGATGTAATTCACTCTAGTATTATCGAGGACAAATTTTTTTTATTACTAAAATAGGTAAATAGTGACTAGACATGATTTTAATTAATACCTTAATAAAATTAATTATAATTAAATATGATTTCTTTGTAAATATATTTTTTCTTTTTGAAATAAAAGTTATAATTAAATATTTTAATTTTTTATTTATAAATGGAAGATACAAGCATACGATCATATTATTTCAATTAAAATATTAATCAAAATCATATTAGTTAAATACAATTTCAACATTAACACATAAATGTCATTGTCTTGTTAGATTCACACAATTTATCCATTTTAATAATAAAAAGTTATCTATTTCAAATAATATTTGTTACAAATTATATTGTTAGAGATTATATTATTATACAAACAAAACCTGTTTAAGCTCCACAAATAGTGTTAAAACAAACTCAAAATCTAATTTTATTAGGATTATTTCTCTGTATTTTTGATTAATTAAAAAGTTTAATATTCATGACTAATTTTTTTTTTTGCAGTATCTAATAATTTTTTTAAATTAGATATCAAACAAATTAAAAAAATTGATTTCAGTTTCTGATGTTACCTTAACTAGCTGTATTATTTATGTGTTCCTTAAGTTAAAACATATAACACAATATGAAATATTAAAATATAAAATACTCTAAATCTCTATTATTGTTTACTCCACTTATATGCCCATACTGTTATAATGATAAAAAAAATCATAACTAAAATTTTGAAAGTTATTTAAGTCAAAATAAAAAATGATAATGCGATGTTACATATGGTTTAACCCTTAAGGATTCTTATCCTTATCCGCATCTCTTCATTTTGTTTGGAGTATCTTGCTTTGCGATTGCGCGTGCGTCTTTGCTTTTATTCACCTATACACTTCTTCTAAGCTGGAAAACCAGGCCTATCAATACAACCGATTGAAATAAAAAAAAAAAAAAAACCTATCACATTTCTAATTTTTCAGCCTTCATATTCTAAATACCCAAAAATTAAATTTTAGATAAGGTTACGGGACTCAACCTCTTAATATTGTGTGATATTATTCGGATT